>JAESFY010000033.1_pt1 | contig 214983 bp, 196 predicted proteins | sample 9266201 | NCBI WGS metagenome assembly JAESFY01 (sample SAMN14515071, study PRJNA621656) | algae metagenome | isolation source: Nodosilinea sp. WJT8-NPBG4 and co-occurring heterotrophs from soil, lower... | place: USA: Pinto Basin, Colorado Desert, California | collected 2006-05-27 | reverse complement strand
CCCACGACCTGGCCGGCAAGGGCAGGTTCACCCTGTTCACCGGGATCAGCGGCGAGGCCTGGGCCACCGCCGCCGAGCAGGCCGCGGCCCAGCTGGGGATCGAGCTGGTCGCCCACGTGATCGGGCCCGGTCGGGAGCACATCGATCTCTACGACGACTGGGCCCGCACCCGCGAGGTCGACGAAGCCGGTGCTGTGCTGGTCCGCCCGGACGCCCACATCGGCTGGCGCAGCCACGGCCTGCCCGACGACCCGGCCACCGAGCTGACCCGGGTGTTGCGCACCCTGCTCAGTCGCTGACCCGGACCCGTGAGTGGCGAGGAGGGCTAGAACACTCCTCGCCACTCACGGGCGCCGCAGGCGCGTACTCGGCCGCGGTCGGCCAGCGCGCGCAGATGTTCCGCGCGACGTGACCCTCCTCGACGAGCTCCCCCGCGACGCCACCGGCGAGGTGCTGCACCGCCGGTCGATCACCAGCGCTCGCGGCCGTTGACATGCAGCCTCTCGGCTGCCTATCGTACAGGCAGCCGAGAGGCTGCACTTCCTGGCGCTGCGACCGGACGACGGACGTGACGGTGATGGACGAGGTGTTCCGGGCCCTGGCCGACCCGAGCCGCCGACGGCTGCTCGACAGCCTGAACGAGCGGTCCGGGCAGACCCTGCGCGAACTGTGCGCCGGTCTCGACATGGCCCGCCAGTCGGTCAGCAAGCACCTGGCCGTGCTCGAGGCGGCCGGACTCGTCGTCACCGTGCGCCGCGGCCGGGAGAAGCTGCACCACCTCAACGCCGCACCGGTCAACGCCATCGCCGACCGGTGGATCAGCCGGTACGACCGCGACCGGGTCCGCGCGCTGGCGGACCTCAAGACCGCCCTGGAGGAGACCCCGATGGCCGAGCCCCGCTTCGTCTACACCACCTACATCAGGACCACGCCCGAGCGGCTGTGGCAGGCGCTGACCGAGCCCGCCTTCACCAGGCGCTACTGGGACACGACCTTCACCACCGACTGGACCGCCGGCTCCCCGATGACCTGGGACAACCACGGCGTCGTGCTGACCGATCCGGAGCAGGTGGTGGTCGAGTCCGAACCGTTCCGCCGCCTGGCCTACACCTGGCACAGCTTCACCCCGGAGCTGGCCGAGCGGTTCGGCTGGGACGCCGACTTCCTCGCCGCGATGGCGGCCGAGCCCCGGTCCACCGTCACCTTCGACATCGAGCCCGCCGGCGACGGCGTCGTGAAACTGACCGTGGTGCACGACGGCTTCGCTCCCGGCAGCACCATCGCGGACATGGTCGGCGTCGGCTGGCCCGGCGTCGTCGCCAGCCTGAAGTCGCTGCTGGAGACGGGTGAGCCGCTGCCCGTCTGACCCTCGGCTCCCCGCGCGGGTCAGGTGAGGCTCCGCTAAGGTCAGGTGATGATCAGCGACGACGGGGCGCGGTGCGCGCTCCTGGCGCGGGCCCAGGACGAGCCGCTGGCCGGCACCGCGCCCGTCGCGCCCCGCTGGGTGGCGCTGGAGCACCGCGGGGCGTGGCCGCGCGACGTGGCCGCGCACCCCGACCCGTCGGTGTCCGGCTTCGCGGCGCGGGCGTCCGCGGCGGGCTACCGGCTGCTGCTGATCCGCCGGCCCGGCCGCCGGCGCGGCGGGGACGTCCGGGTGCACCTGGCCGACACCGCGCCCGGCTCGGCCGCCGTCACCGTGCACACCGTCCGGGGCCCGCGCGACCTGACCGGCGTCCCGCTCCCCGCGTCCGGCCCGCTGCCGGGCGAGCCGGTGCGCGACCCGCTGCTGCTCGTCTGCACCCACGGCCGCCGCGACCGCTGCTGCGCGGTCGACGGCCGGGCGCTCGCCGCCGCCGTCGTCGCCACCGGGGAGCGCGACGTGTGGGAGTGCAGCCACCTCGGCGGGCACCGCTTCGCCCCGACCGCGCTCGTGCTCCCCACCGGCTACCTGTACGGGCGGCTCGACCCGGCCACCGCCGTCGCCGCCCTCAAGGCGGCCGCGGCCGGCGAGGTCGAGACGGGGCTCGGGCGGGGCCGGTCGACGTGGTCCCCGGCCGGTCAGGTGGCCGAGCTGGCCGTCCGGGAGGCCACGGGGCTGCGCGACGCCGACGCCCTCGTGGTCGACGCCGCCGCCGGCCCGGGCCCGGTGCGGGTGCACGGCCCGGCCGGTCGGAGCTGGCGGGTGGAGGTGGTGGAGCGAGAGGTGCCGGCCCGCCCGGCGTCCTGCGGCGCGGCGGTCCTCCCCGCCGTCTCCCTGGCCGCCACCGCGATCAGCCCGGCGGAGCCCGACCGGGCAGACTGAGGTGGTGCCGTCCGTCCCGCCGCCGCTGCGGCCGCCCGCGCACCAGGTCGACCCGCGGGCCGTGTGGTGGTGGCGGCTGCGGGCGCTGGCGCTGCTCCTCGTACTGGCCGTGCCCCAGGCCGTCGCGCTCCTCGTGACCGGCGCACCCGCGTGGGGCGCCACGCTCGCCGGCACCGTCGTCCTGCTGCTCGCCTACGGGGTCTTCGTGCCGGTAGTCCGGTTCCGGATCCACCGCTGGGAGATCACCGACGAGGCCGTCTACACGCTCTCGGGCTGGCTGGTGCGCGAGTGGCGGATCGCGCCGATCTCCCGGGTGCAGACCGTCGACACCGAGCACGGGCCGCTGCAGCAGCTGCTGCGCCTGGCCACCGTCACCGTGACGACGGCGTCGGCCCGCGGCGCGGTGAAGATCGCCGGGCTGGACGCCGCCGCGGCCGCCGAGCTGGCCCGCTCGCTCACCGCCACCACCCAGGCCGTGCCGGGCGACGCGACGTGACCGAACCCGCGAGCGCGGCGCCGGTCGCCGCGGTGGCCAGCGGGCCCGGGGAGGCGACCGCGCCGGAGGCGGCCTGGCGCCGGCTCGACCGGCGCATGCTCGTCGTCGGCCCGCTGGGCAGCCTGGGCCGGCTGCTGCCGGTGGTCGTCGTCGTGCTGCTCACCGGGGAGGCCGGCGACCCGGTCCGGCTGGGCGCCGCGGTCGCCGCGGCCGTCGCCGTGGTGCTGGGCGGCGTCGTGCGCTGGCGCACCACCCGCTACCGGATCACCGGCGACCGCGTCGAGCTGCACTCCGGCCTCCTCCTGCGCCGCCGCCGGTCGGTGCCCCGCGACCGCATCCGCACCGTCGACCTCACCGCGCGGCTCCTGCACCGGGCGTTCGGGCTGTCGGTGGTGCAGGTGGCCGCGGCCTCGGGGTCACCGCTGGAGTCCGCCGGCCTCGACCTCGACGCCGTCAGCGCGGCCGAGGCGGAGCGGTTGCGCCGCGAGCTCCTCGACCGCTCCCCCGTGGCCGGCGACGGGACGACCGCACCCGCCGCCGAGGTGCTGGCCCGGCTCGACTGGGGGTGGATCCGCTTCGCCCCCCTGACCGTCACGGCGGTCGCGGGCGTGGGCGCGATCGGCGCCTTCCTCTTCAACGCGCTCGACGACCTGGGCATCGACCCGCGCGACCTCGACGCCGTGGACGTCGTCACCGACCGGCTCGCCGCCTCCCCCGTGTGGGTCGCCGTCGGCACCGCGGTTGCGGCGCTCGTCGCGCTCGCCGCGGTCGGGGCCGTCGCGCTGTGGGCGGAGCGGTGGTACGGCTACCTGCTGCTGCGGGAGCAGGGCGGGGACGGGACGGCGCTGCGGGTGCGGCGCGGGCTGCTCACCCGCCGCTCGCTGTCGGTGGCCGAGGCGCGGCTGCGCGGCGTGGAGGTCACCGAGCCGCTGCTGCTGCGCGCGGGCGGCGGCGCCCAGGCGGGCGCCCTGTCGACGGGGCTGGAGCGCGGCGGGCAGGGCGGCGCCCTGCAGCCGCCCGTGCCGCGGGCCGAGGCGCTGCGGGTGGCGTCGGTGGCGCTGCGCGAGCCCCCGGCCGAGATCGTCGGCGCACCCCTGCGTCCGCACCCGCCCGCCGCCCGCACCCGCCGGCTCTCGCGCGCGCTCGTGCCCGCCGCCGTCGTCGCCGTCGCGCTGGGCCTGCTGCTCCCGCCCGGCGGTTGGCTCGGCCTGCTCGTGCTGCCCGCCGCCGCGCTGCTGGGCCTCGACCGGGCCCGCTCGCTCGGCCACGCTCTCACCGCCCGCCATCTCGTCGTGCGGGAGGGCTCGGTGGTGCGCCGCACCGTGGCCCTGCGCCGCGAGGGCGTGCTGGGGTGGACGGTGCGGCAGAGCCCGTTCCAGCGCCGCGCCGGGCTGGTCACCGTGGAGGCGGTGACGGCGGCGGGCGTCGGCGCCTACCGCGTGCTCGACGTCGGGGCGGCCGACGGCGTCCGGCTCGTCGACGCCGCCACCCCCGGCCTGCTCCCCCGGCCCGAGGAGGACCCGTGTCCCGCATCCTGATCGTCAGCTCCGACACCGGCGGCCCGGCGGCCGCCGCCGTCGGCGTCGGGGCCGAGCTGGCCCGCCGCGGGCACGACGTGCGCGTGCTCGGCCACGTCGCCCAGTACCGCGCCGTGCACGACGCCAGCCTGTCCTTCGCCGCCCGCTCCTCCGCGCTCGACCCGGCCCGCGCCCTCCCGGAGCGGCAGTTCGCCGCCGCCCGCGTCGCGCTCGCGGTCGACCCGCGGTCGGCGCTGGACGTCCGCGCGGAGCTGGCCCGCCGCCGTGCCGACGTCGTGGTCGTCGAGGCCACGGAGCTGGCCGCGCTGCGCGAGGCCGAGCGCTCCGGGCTGCCCGTGGTGGTGCTGGCCGCGACGCTGCACGGCTACCTGACCGGGACCTGGGCGCGCGGGCCGATCGGCCTCGCGACGACCCTGCGCCGGCTGCGGCCGGGCAAGCTGTGGGGCGCCGCCGCGCGGGTGCTCGTGGCCACCGACCCGCAGCTCGACCCGGACGCCGGCACGCTCCCGTCGAACACCGTGCACACCGGCGCGGTGCTCGGCCCGACCCGGCCGCCCGCCCGTGAGCCCGACCCCTTCGTCGCCGTCAGCCTGTCCACCGGCTACCAGCCCGCCCAGGCCGACGCGCTGCAGCGGATCCTCGACGCCCTGGGCACGCTCGACGTCACCGCCGCCGTGTCGGTCGGCGACGGCGTGGACGCCGAGCCGCTGCGCGCGCCGGGCAACGTGGTCCTGCACCGCTACGTCGACCACGACGACGTCCTGGCCCGCGCGCACCTGCTCATCGGCCACGGCGGCCACGCCACCACCGTGCGCGCGCTGGCCAACGACCTGCCGGTGCTGGTCATGCCCCTGCACCCGCTGTTCGAGCACGCCGCGGTCGGGGCCGCCGTCGCCCGGGCCGGGGCGGGCCGGGTGCTGGGCGCCGACGCGCCGGCCGAGGCCGTCGCGCACGCCGTCCGGGCCCTGCTCGGCGGCGGCCGGCACCACGCCGCCGCGGCCGAGGTCGGGGCCCGCCTGCGCGCCCGCGATGGCGCGGCGGCGGCGGCCGACGAGATCGAGCGCCTGCACCCCTCGTGAGTGCGCAGGAGTGCTAGAGCACTCCTGCGCGCGCACGGGCCGCGTCAACGGCGCCGGCGCGTGCCGAACAGGCCGCGGGTGATCTCGCGGCCCAGCGCGCTGGCGGCCGACCGCAGGAACGAGCGGACCACCGGTGAGCTGATCGCCTTCTCCACGAACCCCGGCTCGACGCGCTCGGCCCGCGGCGCGGGCGCGTCCTCGACGGCCCGCGGAGCCTCGGCGAGGCGGGCGGTGAGCCTCTCGTAGGCCGACTCCCGGTCCACCGTCGCGCCGTACTTCCCGTGCAGGGGCGAGCGCCGCGCGGCCGCGCTGACCGCCTCGGGGCCGATCGCGGCCATGAGCGAGCGCGGCGCCCGCATCCGCGACCAGGCGACGGGCGTCGGGGCGCCGCGCTCGGACAGCACGGTGACGATCGCCTCGCCGGTGCCCAGCGACGTCAGCGCGGACTCGAGGTCGTAGTGCGCCGTCCTCGGGTAGGTGCGCACGGTCCTCGCCAGCGCCGTCTGGTCCTCCGGGGTGAACGCGCGCAGGGCGTGCTGGATCCGCGCGCCGAGCTGGGACAGCACCGCGTTCGGCACGTCGGTGGGCAGCTGGGTGCAGAAGAACACCCCGACGCCCTTGGACCGGATCAGCTTCACGGTCCGCTCGATGCGCTCCAGGAACGCCTTGGACGCGTCGGTGAACAGCAGGTGCGCCTCGTCGAAGAAGAACACCAGCTTCGGCTCGTCGAGGTCGCCCGCCTCGGGCAGCTCCTCGAACAGCTCGGCCAGCAGCCACATGAGGAACGTGGAGTACAGCCGGGGGTTGGCGGCCTGGTCGGCCAGCTCCAGCAGGGTCACCACCCCGCGGCCGTCGACCTGCCGGATGAGGTCGGCCGGGTCGAACTCCGGCTCGCCGAAGAAGTCCTCGCCGCCCTGGGCCTCCAGGTTCACCAGGGCCCGCAGGATCACCCCGGCCGTGGCGGAGGAGACCCCGCCGATGCCCTTGAGGTCGGCCTTGCCCTCGTCGCTGGTGAGGTGCTGGACGACCGCGCGCAGGTCCTTGGTGTCCAGCAGCGGCAGCCCCCGCTTGTCGGCCCAGTGGAAGATCAGGCCGAGCGTCGACTCCTGGGTGTCGTTGAGGTCGAGCACCTTGCTCAGCAGGACCGGGCCGAACTGCGTGAGCGTCGCCCGGATCGGCACCGCGGACGACGAGCCGCCCAGGGAGAGGAACTCGACGGGGAAGGCCGCCGGCGTCCAGTCGTCACCGGTGTCGACGGCCCGGGCGGTGATCCTGTCGTTCGGCTCGCCGGGACGCGACATGCCCGACAGGTCGCCCTTGACGTCGGCCAGCAGCACGGGGACACCGGCGGCGGAGAGCTGCTCGGCGAGCCCCTGCAGCGTCTTCGTCTTGCCCGTGCCGGTGGCCCCGGCGACGAGCCCGTGGCGGTTGAGGGTGGCGAACGGGATGCGGACGCGCGCGGTCGGGTCGACCACGCCGTCGACGAGGACCGAGCCCAGCTCCAGGGCGGCTCCCTCCGTCGCGTAGCCGGCGGCGATCTCCTGCTGAGCGACGGTGTCGGTACCCACGCGGCGGGACTCTAGCGCTTAGGCTGCGTGGGTGAACGATCGTCTGGTGTGGATCGACTGCGAGATGACCGGGCTCGACCTCCAGCGCGACGCGCTGATCGAGATCGCCTGCCTGGTCACCGACGAGGACCTCAACGTGCTGGGCGAGGGCGTCGACATCGTGATCCACGCCGACGAGGCCGCGCTCGCGGCGATGCCCGACGTCGTGCGGGACATGCACGCCCGCTCCGGGCTCACCGACGAGGTCCGCGCCTCGCGGGTCAAGCTCGCCGACGCCGAGCAGGAGGTGCTCGCCTACGTGCGCGAGCACGTCCCGGACGTCCGCAGCGCGCCGCTCGCGGGCAACTCCATCGCCACCGACCGCGGCTTCCTCGCCCGCGACATGCCCGAGCTCGACGCCCACCTGCACTACCGCATGGTCGACGTCAGCTCGATCAAGGAACTGTGCCGGCGCTGGTTCCCGCGCGTGTTCTACGCGAAGCCGGAGAAGGGCCTGGCCCACCGGGCGCTGGCCGACATCCGCGAGTCGATCCGCGAGCTCGACTACTACCGCCACACCCTGTTCGTCCCGGCCCCGGGACCGACCACGGAGGAGGCCCAGGCCGTCGCCGCGCGCCTGGGCGGAACCCGCTTCGAGGCCCCGCAGGCCGGGGGGTAGGCTCTCAGACGTTCCCGGGACGCGCTCCCGGGGCGCGGATGGTGGGTGTAGCTCAGCCGGTAGAGCACCTGGTTGTGGTCCAGGGGGCCGCGGGTTCAAGTCCCGTCACTCACCCCATGCCGCGGGCCCCGCTCGACAGGGCCCCGATGACGCTGTGCTAGCGTTCCGGGGTCGCTGCGACGAGGCTCGCAGCAGGCGCCGTTAGCTCAATCGGCAGAGCAGCTGACTCTTAATCAGCGGGTTCGGGGTTCAAGTCCCTGACGGCGCACCCCCTCCCCCGGTCACAGCCATGTGACCGGGGGGTTCTTCATGATCCGGGGACACTTTTCGGATGCTTTTGCCTCCCGGGGCCCGGCGCGTCGATTAGCTCTTCGAGCACCTGCGCGGTCTGCCGGTCGGTGAGCTTGCGCCCCAGGTAGCGGTCCTGCGTCATGCTGACCTTGGCGTGCCCCAACTGGTCACTGATCTTGCGGGCCGAGACGTCCGCGTCGTCGAGGAACGTCGCCACGGTCTTGCGGAGGACGTGGCTGCCGAACCGCGTGATCTCCGCCTCGGCCTGGACCTGACGCCACACGCGCCGGACGTTGGTCGGATCGCGCCACCCACCCAGCGAATCCGGGAACACCGCTTCCACCGTCTCAGCGATGACGGCCCGGCGCCGGCGCAGCGTGTCCACAGCCCAACTCGGCAGTGGGATCAACCGCTCGCCCTTCTCCCCCGACTTCACCGAAGGCAGCCGCAGCAGACCGACGCCGATCCGTCGGACCAGGCGCCAGCGCACGTCCACGGTCGCGGAGTCCAGGTCGATCTCACTCCATCCGATCGCCAGACACTCCCCGATGCGGCAACCGGTGGCGAGCATCATCAACGTGAGGTCCGGCAGGTCCCAGTCCTGCGCGCGCTGGCTGGCCCGCAGCGCACTCATCCACGCTGCCCGCTCGTCGGCGTCGAGCGACCGAGGGCGACGACGGGGGGCGCTCTCGATCCGGTGCACCTCACGGACCGGGTTCACGGCGACCGCGCCGTGCCGGGCGGCGTAGCGCATCGTCCCCGATATGACGATCTTCGCCGTGCGCGCTCCGCTGATCGTCCGCTCGCTGATGGCGCGCAGAGCCCGATCCACCGCAGGGGTGGTCACCTCCCGCACCCGGAACTCCCCCAGCGCCGGTCGGACGTGAGTTCGGAGGATGGATCGATAGGTGTCCAGCGTGCCCGGACTGCGGCGACCGGCGTCGACCGCGCGCTCGATCTCCTCCAGCCAGAGGTCCGCCACCTTGCCGAACAGCGTGGCCGGGGTGACAGCACCCTTCGCCGCCGGGGCCTGCCGCTCCAGCAGCGCCGCCCGCAGGGCCCGTTCAGCCGCCGCCTTCGTCCGACCGCTGCGCTTCACCAGTCGGCCGACCCCGTCGAAGTCACGGAACTTCGCGCGGGCGGTCCACCCGCCGCCCTCCTGCCAGACCGTGATCTTGCCGTAGGTGCCGATCGGCAGGGGTGGCCGCGGCATCAGTCGCCCTCCTGTCCCTGCTCCTTGACCCACGCCTCGACGTCGGAGGGGACGTAGCGGAGGTGCTTGCCGAGCCGTCGGGCCGGCGGCCCGATCCGTCGAGAGCGCCACGCATAGAGCGTCTGCACCGAGACCCGCAGGAACGCAGAGACGTCGTGCACCGTCCAGAGGGGCGCCAGCAGGACGGCCGGCGTGTCCGATGAACGGCGGTGCGACTCGGTGATGGTCATGTGATTCTCCCGGTGGTTTCTGCTGTACGGCGTTGTGCGCGGTGTTTCTCGGCGATGGCGGCGGCCAGCTCGCGTTCGCCGTCGTCGCGGTGGCCGAACCGGATCGGCCACCACTCGTTGATCACCGTGACCGTGGTGGGGTCGGGTGGGATGTCGTTGGGGTCGTCGGTGCGGGCGCCGAGGTCGGTGAGGTCCTGGACCAGGCGCCAGAGCCGGCGATCGGCGCGGATGGCGCGGAAGGTCACCGAGTACCGCTGCGACTTGGTCAGGAAATGGCCTCTGAAGGCGAGCATGTGGGCCCAGCGGCGCAGGTTCAGCTCCTCGTACTGCTCGTGGCCGCCGAGGTCCCAGGCAGTGCGGATCATCGCGGCGTGGTGCGGGGTGAGGTCGAGGTGGTCGAGGTGGTCGATCTCCCGGATGGGGCGGTCCGCGCCGGAGGTGGCTCCGGTGCCTTTGGTGGCGTACTTGGCGATGTAGCCGGCCAGCGCGGTGTCGGTGAGCGCCCCGTCGGCGTCCTCCACCTGGCGCTGAGCGGCTGGGGTGACGGGGCGCAGGTCGAGTTGGGTGCCCCAGCCGAGCACGAGCGGGGTGCCGTCGGGCCGGATGGTGGTAATCGCGGTCGTGTTGGCCGCATGCTGCACGGCAGCGCGCAGCTCGTTCGGCCCGATCCCGACTGGTGCGGGGTCGGCGGGTCCTTCGGGTCCGTCGAGGCGGATCACGGCATGGAAGTGCACGAGCCCGCGGCGTTGGTACTCGGCGACCTTGGCGTAGGACAGCCGGGCGTGGTCGCGGAAGTCCCGGACGGTGACCCCGAGCTGGGCGGCCAGGGCGCGGCGGAGTGCGGTGGTGAATCGGCCCCAGAGCTGGCCGGCGTGGGCCTGCCAGAGCACGGCGGCTTTGTAGTCGTAGGTGTCCGGGTCGACCGCGCAGCCCACGCGGGGGTCGTCGACGTGGTGGCGCTCCCCGCACCGGCAGGGCACCACCAGACCGCGTGCGGTGACCTTGCGGCTGTGTACCGGTCCGAACGAGGGGGCGGTGAGGGTCAGGAACGCCCGCGGCCGGTCGGTCACCGACACCGGCACGCCCTTGGCGGGGTCACCGGCCAGGCCAGCGCGCAGCAGGTGGAAGGCGTCAGCGGCGTAGCGGTCCGAGCAGGCCGGGCAGACGCTCTCGCGGCGGTTGCCGCACGGGGCGAGCACGGTCCCCGCGCGCTCGAGCAGGACGGCGCCGTCCCGGTCGAGTACCGCGGAAGAACCGCGCAAGTGGATGGGGGCGGCGCAGCCCTTGGTGGCGTCGACCTGGGCCCGCCAAGTCGGGAAGTCGCGGTCGCGGAGCCGGGCGGTCACCAGGTCGAGCACGGCGCCGTGCGTGGTGTCGAGGTGCTCACGGACCGGGGCGCTCATGACTCGTCCCGGGCGCCGGCGCCGCGAGCGGTGCGGGTGTCGCGGTGTGTGGTGAGGGCGTCGTGCAGAGCGCGTCCGCGCCGGGTCAGGCGCAACACCCAGTCGGTGCGAGGTTGGTCGTCGCGGTCGAGGACCTGCACCCGCCGATCGCTGACGATCACGTCCAGATCCAGCAGGCTGGTCACCGCGTCGGTGGCAGGGGCCGGTAGGTCGGCGGTGATCTGCAGGCAGGTCAGGTGGAACAGCCCGCGGCCGGGAGCCGGTTCGGTGCGGCAGATGCGCGCGCTGGTGTCGAAGGCGACCAGGGGGCGGGCGGGGTCGTTGAGGTGGGCGATGACGTCGAGCTGGTACCGGTCGTACTTGCTGAGCAACTGCTCGGCGGGGGTGGGCGGGGTCGGGCGACCGCGGGTCCCGCGCTGAGGGTGTGTGGTCATCGGGTGGCCTTTCCGATGGTGTGGGTGGCGGTCCAGCGCTCCAGCAGCCGGCGTCCAGCGCTCGGGACGGTGACCGAGGTGGCGGCGACGACGCGCCCGGCGTGGGTGACCTGCCGGGTCCCACCCAGGCGCAGGTGTCGGGAGTCGAGGAGTTGGGCGACGGTGTCGGCCTCGAACGCAGGCACCGGGTCGACGTCGACCCCGCGCGCCCCGATCCGGTTGTCGAGCGGGCGCACGACACGTTCGACCGGGCCGAGCAGGAGGTAGCCGGGGCTGATCGCGAGCCGCAGCACAGAGGCGACCAGGTCCGGATCGGCGGTGGATCGATCAGCGCGCTGCTCGGGTGCCGCACCGGGGGTGGCCGGGTCGCCGAACAGGGCTTCCTGCCAGCCACCCCGCGGCCGCGGTACCGGAACGTGCGGGAGAGGCGCGAACGACCCGGTGCGCGGAGTCGGTCGCGGTCCGGGCCGGTGGCGGTTGCTGGTCATGCGCCCCACCACCAACGGAAAGACGCTTCGTGGGCCCACTCCCGCAGGAGCAGGCGGGTCAGGTGGATCTCGACCAGCACCGCGGCGATGACGGCGAGCACGAGGGCGCCGGAGCCGGTGCCGAACCACCACCAGCACACCCCGAGCAGGGCGAGCAGGACGGTGGTGCCCTTCAACCAGGTGGCGACGGCCCAGGTGGTGGTCTCCCACATCACGCCACCCCCTCAGCAACCGCCGTGGGCACCAGCCGGGCGGACGGGTGACCGATCACGGTGAGCTGGGCGTAGTCGTGGGCGTCGAGCAGGTGCGGCGCGTGAACCGCGCGCCAGCGGGCAGCAATGAGGGCGTCGGCGCGGTCCTCCCGACGCTCCCGGGCCCACCGGGCAAGGCACCGAACGGCGAGCACGGCCAGGACCAGCCCGAGAGCGACCCCGACGGCGAGGTTGGCGGCATGCCCGACGGCAGGAACCAGGGCGGCGAACAGGGCGAGCCCGCAGACCAGCGTGGCAGCGGTGGTGAGTCGACGGGCTTCGGCGGCCCGAGTGGTGGCGTAGTCGTTCATGATGCGTGCTCCTCTCCGCGCTCGTCGCGGTCGTGGTCGTCCCCGTCATGGCCGTCGTGGCCGGTGGGGTCGTCGGTGGGGATGGGGTGCAGGTAGCGGGTGCCGGGGGTGGCCCGGTGCACGAGCTCGTCGATGTCGCGGTCAGAGACCCAGCCGGCGCGGAAGCGGATCGGGGCGCGGGTGATGTCGTCGAGGACGAACCCGATCCCGGCGTGCGCCTCATCGCCGGGAATCTGATCCGCGAGGGCTCCGCGGTCCCGGGCGCCGTCGCCCAGGGCCATGTCGACGTGCGAGGCGGCGGTGACGGCCAGGCACAGGCGGATGGTGAACAGATCGCGGACGTCGACGACGTCCTTGGTGGGTTCCTGCACGTAGCCCAGAACGGTGTGGTCCGCCGCGCGGCCCTGGGTCAGGACCTCGGCGAGCAGGCGCAGTGATTCGCGCACGTCGGAGCGCTCGCCGTAAGCGGTGAGCATCGCCAACTCATCGATCACCAGCAGCTCCACCGGCGTCTCACGGGTGATCGGGCAGGTGCGCACGCCCTCAGCGCGCATCCACTCCTGCCGGTCGCGCATCGAGTCGCGGAAGTCGGTGAGCAGGTCGACCGCGTCGGTGCTGGCGGTGGCCCAGCGGTGGAACAGCGGGGCGCCGCGGTCGGTCTCGGTGCCGCCCTTGAGGTCGATGACCCACAGCCGCACGAGGCCGTCGCGGATCAGCGGGGCCATCGCGCGCAGTGGCCCCCACAGCAGGGAGCCCTTCCCCGAGCCGGAGCGGCCAACGACCAGGACGTGCTTGCCCCGCACATGCAGCATGAACGGCGCGCCGGTCTCGGTGTCGCCGACATCGAGGGCCGCCAGGTCGACCTCATCGACCCGGCCCGGGGTCGGCGTCGCGGGCACGATGGTGGGGAACGGCATCCGCCGCTCCACGATCAGCGCCAGGACCCCGGGTCGGATCCGGGTGGTAGTGACCCGGTGCGCGCCCAGGGCGTCGGCCAGGACGGGGGCGCGTTCGGTGAAGGTGTCCAGGTGCTGCCCGCGCACCATCCGCACCGTGACCCGGTCGATCGAGGGGGTGACCGCGCGGACCCGCAGCACGCGCGGGACGAGGGGGCGGCCGGTGCGGGTATCGCGGGTCAGCTCGCAGTCGGCCAGCACGCCGGCCCAGCGCCGGCCCCGGTACGTCGTCCAGCGCCGCCAGATCGACCGAACCCGGGGTGCCAGGAACCGGTCGTAGGTCGGTGGATGCACCCGCCACCAGATCAGCACGACGAGCAGCAGCCCGCCGAGCGCGACCCCCGGGGTCACCGCGCCCCAGGTGTGGGCGGCGGCCAGCAGCCCCGCGGGGACGAACACGAACAGCGGATGCCGGGCGAGCCAGGCGAGGGCGCGCCACTCGACGCCGGTGGAGCGGGTGGAAGTGCGGGCGGCGACGGTGCCGTGCCGGCCGCGGGTGGTCGAGTGGTGCTTGGTAGTGGTGAACATGAGAAAGCGCTCCTGAAAAGGGATGAGACATGGAACGGGCCGGGACGCAAAGTGGAATCAGTGCGTCCCGGCCCGGGAATTGCGGGGGTGATGTGGCCCGGCTACTTCTTGCGGAGCAGGGGGCGGGCGGCGTCCATCATCGTGGTGGCTTTCGCGACGTCGCGGACGAGGTTGGTGTGGGTGTTGCGGAAGCTCCCGCGGCGGATCGGGATGCCGCGCATGGCTTCGCGGAGGCGGCGCATGGCGATGTCGAGTTCGTCGACGACGCGATCGGCGGAGTGGGACATGGGGTTAGCGTCTCCAGTCTTTGACGATGAGTTCGGGCTCGAACCGCTTGGCCTGCCCCGACAGCACGCGCAGGCTGTTGCGGCAGCCGCGGACCGCGGAGCGGACCTCGTCGGCGGTGGCGACGTTCCAGTGCCGTCGACCCCCGGCCCCGCGCCATGAGCTGCCGTCGCCTGCGTTCTTGGCGAGCTTCTCGGCCTCGGCGAGGACGTCACCGACCTGCTGCAGGGCTGCCCAGAACTCGGCGAAGCGGGCGATGGCCCGGTTGTCGGCGCGGCGGCGCTGCCAGTCCCGCGCGGCCCGGTAGGTGTCTGATGCGGTGGCCATGGCTCAGACGCCTCTGCGGATGGCGGTCTGGGCCAGGCGCAGGCCCTCGGCGACCCCGGCGCGCCACGCCTGTTCGGTCGCGACCAGGTCCGGGCCGTCCTGGCGGAGAGTCCAGCGGCGGCGCTCGCGCTCCAGCCGGCGCACCAGCCTGCCGACACCGGCGTTGGGGCGGGTCTTGCTGTGCATGGTTGTGCTCATGGGTTCACGTCCTCGAACTCATTGGTGTTGGTGGTGTCGCTGTTGTCGTTCGTGGTTCCGGTGCCGCCGCAGGTGATGCACACGCCATCGGTGTCGCATAGTTCGCAGTCGGCGCCGTCACCGGCGTTGGGGTAGGAATCGGGCAGGGTGCCGTAGCCGTCGCACGGGTCGCACGCCCCCGATCCCGAACAGCCGTCACAGGTCATCACGCCCCCTTTCGAGGTCGTACGTGGTTATCCGGCGCGCGGGTTGCGGGCTGGTTTGGGCATGGGTGTAGCCACTGTGGAATTGTCAAAGAACTCATCGGCGCCGGATCGGCGCCGGGGATCGTGCTCTTCTGCCCGAGTGGGCGGGTGGTGCTGGTGCGGCCGGGGCCGCGGGGATGGTGCTACTTCTCGCCGCGCGGGCCGGTAGCCGGTGCGGCCGGGGCGAGGCCGACCGCGCGGAACGACAGACCGGAGGTGACGCGGCCGTTGTCGCTCTTGATCTCGTAGGGCGAGACGCGGGGGCCGACCAGGGCGACGCGTGTGCCTTCCTCGAAGCCCTCGCCGGGGTCGGTCTCCAGGGTCACCTTGATCTCCTCGCCCTTGGGGGTGCGCCCGTCGGGGCCGGGGCGGACCTTGGCGAAGACGTGCACCACGAACTGGCGCACCCCCTCGCGGTTGGTCACGTAGGACCCGTCCTCGCGCAGCTTGGGGGCGGGGGGTTCGACCACCGTCATGCGGTAGCCGTCGAGCATGACCGGGATGTTCTGCATCGCTCCTCCTTGTTCGTCCTAGGTGCTCCACCAAGGCACACCTCGACTGTACATGTCGACATGTATAGCTACAAGTGGTGTTCGGGAGATTGCCCTCCGTCGCCCCGGTGGTGCTGCTGTCTTGCTCCTCAAAGATGCAGCTCAAGGGCGTTGCAACGCACTACCGGGAAGATCGCATCCGGTGCGGCTATGTCTCGAAACGTCGCATGGCGGTCTCATCTAGGTGTTACGTTCGCCCACGAGCGGCCATCGGGGAGGGCGCGTGGAAGATCCGCATGTGCGACTGAAGGACGCGCTCCGCGCGCGCCGCTGGACCGTCTACCGGACGTTCTGTCGCGAGTACGACAAGGCGGCCAAGATCCTCGATCCTGCGCTCGTCGGCTCCTACCCGAGCCGGGCGCAGCTGTTCCGGTGGATGAAGGGCGACGTCAAGAAGCTTCCGTACCCGGACCACTGCCGCGTGCTGGAGAAGATGTTCCCGGAATGGACGGTCGAGCAGCTCTTCGAGCCGTGCAGCGCGCCCTGCCCATACGGTGGCGAGAGCCTGGCGGCCGACAGCTTCACGTCGGAGCTGACCCGCAGCGTCAAAGCCGGACTGGCGAACCCCGACGCGGACGGCTCCTCCTGGGGGAGACGCCCTCCCGGCTCCGGCCGGCCCACGAGCGCCCGAGCGACCACCGACCTGCGCACCACACCGCTACCCGAGCTGCTGGCGCGCAAGGTGGCGGACCTGGGCCACATCCTTCGGCTACCACCCGACGAGGCTGCCGAGATCGCAGCACTCGCGGGCAACCTGGTGGACCTCATGCTCTCAATCGATCTGCTTATCCAAGCCGATGGCATCTGTTCGGTGACCTACCGCTACCACTCGTTGAACCTCACCGAACGACCCGTACATCGGGCGCCCCGGGATCTGTGGTTCCAGCACAGCCGCAGCAAGCTCGAACTCGTGGCACTTCGCGAAGGACCCACGCGAAACGCGATTCAGCGTCTCCACACCGCTGACAACATCGCCAAGTTCGCATGCCAGCTCTCCCCGCCGATCCAACCCGGCGAGACGGCGACCTTCGGATACACCTGTTCCGGCGCGGAGTTTCGTCAGGACTTCTACTGGCGCCAGGCATTCGCCCGGTACACACGCCAGTACACGTTGCGCGTCCGGCACGAAGGCCTGAAGGAGTGCATGGGTATCACCGCCACTGAAGAACTCCCCGACGGCACCGAAACCATGGCGCAGGAGTCGGTTTCCTGGGACTACGATGGCGACGATGTGGTCATGACCTTCACCCGTGACCACCTCCAGCCCAACCAGTACGCGACCCTGAGATGGGAGCCCGCGTGACGCTGCGCGACCTCACCGAAGCGGCACTCCGCTCGTGGAACCGCTACGAGGTGGCTCGCGGAGCCCCGGCCGTCGTGGACTTCGACTGCCATCCCAGCGGCGCCGACGACGTCACGGCGACCGATCGCATCGCCGTCCGTGCCCAGCTCCACGACCTGTGGACCCAGGCCACTGCCCGCCCGGAGGACGCACACATCGTCGATCGGCTCGGCTCCGCGCTGGCCTATCTGGATGCGCTGCTTGGTGCTCGTCAGCCGCTCGGCGACTACGTGCAGGCCACCCAGGGCTGTCCGGTGGTCGGCTGGACCGATGACTACATCAACGGCGTCCGGACCACTGCCGTCGAGGCGCTCGCCAGTCTCGACGTGACGTGGGGACCCGACAGCGCCGAAGCGCTGAAGCAAGTGGAGAAGCCGGTTGACCCCGCAGACGCCGCCGGAGTGATCCAAAAGTACGCCAGCGATCTGGAGGACGACGTCCGCCGGCTCGCCGACACGGACGCTCCGTTCAGCCTGAGCGTCGAGCATGTCGACCTCGACGTGTACTGGGCCTACTGGCTCGACGGCGCCGGCTCCGATGTGCGCATGCGGATCAACTCCCGCAACGCCAGCTTCACCGAGGTCCAGGCACGCCAGTTCGCCCTCCACGAGGTCCTGGGCCACGGGCTCCAGTGCGCGTCCCTGGCCCAAGAGTGCCAGCGCGACGACGTCCCCTGGGTCCGCATCACGTCGGTCCACGCACAGCAGCAAGTCCTCTTCGAGGGACTGGCGCAGGCACTGCCCCTGTTCGTCCGACCCACCGATCAGCTACTGACGGCGCGGGTACGGCTCGCTCACTACGTGGAACTCGTGCGCGCTCAGCTGCACATCGCTATCAACGACGGCACCCCGATCTCCGACTGCATCGCGCTTGCCAAGTCGCACGTCCCGTTCTGGAGCGACAGGGCTATCGGGGACATGTTGTCCGATCGCGGAGCGGACCCCCTGCTGCGCTCCTACCTCTGGTCCTACCCCGCGGGCATCGACTGGTTCGTCAGGCTCGCCGACAGCGTCCCGCGCAGCGACTCGACCGCGATCATCCGGGCCGCCTACCGAGCCCCGCTAACGCCAGACCAGCTCACGCAGATGTGGCCCGGCGGCCCCGCGATCGGCGGCAACCGGTAGCTCCTTCACTTGAGCGAGACGAACCGGCCCCGTCCTTGGGCAGCCACCACGAGCCCCTGCGCTTCCAGCGTGGCGAGGGCTGTGCGCGCGCCGTACCGCGTCAACCCGAACCGCTCACACAAGTCCTTCTCACTCATGAACCGATCGCCGTCCCGGTACGAGCCAGACCGCAACTCCTGCCGAAGCTGCTCCACGACCGCCGAGACGCTCAGTGTGCTCGGTGCAGCGTCCGCGCCGTGGACCGCACGCACGAACCAACCTTTACCGGGCGCTGAGTCGATTCGACCGTCGTCCGCGAGCTTGACGAGCGCGCTTCGCACCGTGCCCCGCGCGACTCCGTGGCGCGCCGTCAGAACCGCTTCTGAGTCCAGGAGATCACCCGGCTGCAACTCACCTGAGCTGATCCGCTGCTCGACCTCAGCGATGATCCGATCGCGGGCGTGCGCCGCACGAACCAAGGCGCCCACCTCCAGTCGTCCGCCCGAGTCAGCAGACTACTGGCCGCACTTGCCGCCGCCCCGGAGATCGCCGTTCCTGCGCCATCGGTGCAACCGGGCATCCACCGGCCCTGGCACGTCTGCGCAGCTAGACGACCGTGCCGAGCGTGTCACACGGCTGCACAACCCGGCCGGCGGCTGCTGTGTTCAGACTTTCCCTTCTTGTTCAAGGCGCCGCCCTAACGGGCGGCGCGCGGCACTGTGTCCGATGCAGCCGCAAGCGCTCGCGCGGGGCGTGCGGCCTCCGGCCGGTCCCCGCGCGGCGCGCGGCTGCGACCAAGCCGCCGCTATTGACGGAGGATCAGACGCTACTCAGGGTACTTAGTGAGCGCATGGGCGAGCAGCAGTTCCTGGGTGGTCTCTTGATGGACGGCGAGCCGGAAAAGGTGCTTGAAGCGCTCGGCCGGCTCACGAACGTCGTCGTCCAAATCTGTGGGGCTAAGCATTGCGGCATGGAAGTTTGCAGCGCGATATCCATCGCGTAGGCTATGCCGCATGTACGGAGTCTTCATTGGCGAGGGTTCAGACGTTCGAATTTCCGCAAGAAACCTGCGGTTGAACCTAGCTTCGGGTGAGATCGACCCTGTTGTCCTCGACGTACGGATCGACACCTGGAACCACTGGATCGTCGTTGCACGTGAGGCTCAAAGTCGAGCTAACGCTGCACTTGTAGATGTTCGTGCCTCTCACGAGTCTGGTGACAATGTCGCGCTCGGACTTGCACTCGAAGAGGAGTTTAGGAATGGTATGACGGCGATATCAGCCGCCGCCTTTGCTGTAGACGCCTTCTATGCAAGTGTCAAGGAGCGGCACGCCATCCACCCGCAGTCTGCGGCGTGGCAGGCAGGACGACTGGCGCGGTACAAACAAGTCGCGGAAACTCTCAGGTGGGCATGGAACGTAAAGCCCGAAAGTGCGAAGGTCATACGTGGTGCACTCAAGCAGCTCTACAACTTCCGAGACTCAGCCGTTCATTCGCCAGCAGAATTCAGGACATCTCTTATGCGGTCGGACATCGAGCGCGGCGTCGAATGGCGATTTGTGCATTTCAGAGCCGAGAACGCCGACAATGCAGTGCGAGTTGCATGCGAGGTAATCGAGGCATTTCTGCGAAGTTCACAAAAGGCGCCAGTGAGTTTGCGCGAATGGGTTATAGCGAGTCGTTCGCGATTCGCAGTTGCTGCAGGATACGAGGTCAGGGAGCCTGACGAGCCCCAAAGACGAGCCATCGAGCAGTAATCTGCGGGCGCTTATACGGCTGCCATCGCGGCTAACTCAGTCGCAAGCGAGATCCTATCCGCGCAGGACAAGTGCATGCCCTCGCCGGGCGGGCAGGCCAACGGGATGTTCGGCAGACGTAGCGGGTTCAGGATGTTGGGCAGGGTGCGACATCCCGTCGACCTCCCCGGGGCTACCACGCGACGACCCGGGGGCAGAGCTGCACGAGATACGTCGCGTTGCGTCGAGGGCTGCCCCCGGGCCGCCGCGTGGTCGGGCTACGCCAGGTCGACGGGATGCCGCACGAGCCTCGTCGTGGTCGGGATGCGGACCGGCGGGGGGAGCGGCGTGAGTTGGTCGACCGGCCTCCGGTGAGCGACTGACTGAGTGACAACCGCTCCATAGGTCCTCCACCGGAAGGCAGCTGCCGTCGTGCCATACCTGTGTGCCACACGAGCCGGTCAACGGCGGCCACGACAGGCACACCCAGACCGGCGACAAGCAGGGCGAACGCCCGCGGCCGGGCCGCTGGTCCACATTTGCAAGGCAGGGTTCGGCGTAACACACGGGGTAGGCGCGGTGGCTGTCGACCTAGACTCGGCACGTGCGGTCGAACCTGGACTACCTCAGCGAGTATCTGGCTGTAGATCGCCAGGACCTCGACGTGCTCGCCGATTCCCTGAGGGCGGACGGGTGCCCGGAGACCGATGTCGTTGTCCAGCTCCACGACATCCTGAACCCGCACTCGGAGCGCACCGTGCCGGAGCTGTACACCGGCGCTGAGGTTCTCGATGACGACGAGCGGTTCACCGTCCGAAGGCAGCCGCCGGGATGGAGTCGGGGTAGCTGACCGACTGACCCGCTGCCGCTCCCGCGTGCGCTACGAGATAGGTGCGGAACAGAGCGCGCTTGCCACCCGAGAACGATGCGCTCGATGTATCAAGCGGTGGGCAGTCGACTCCTTGGCATGTTGTTGACAGTCGAGAGGAACGGAGCGCAGGAGATGGCCGACGAGACCCGCGTACGTGCGGTCGTCGAGCGGTACTTCGAGTTCGTCGGCGCTGACGTCGAGCGTGCCGAGGAGCTGTACCACGCCGACGCGGTGCTGGAGTTCCCGCAGACCGGCGAGCGGTTCGTCGGCCGGGACAGGTTCACGGGGTGGCGGAGCCAGCACCCGGTCGACTTTGACGACATTCAGTTCCGGGTCGTCCGTGTCACCGCACGGGAGGACTTCGCCGCCGTCGAGTTGCACGGCAGCCATGACCGGGGCGCAACCTGGGGGCACGGCGTCTCGCTGCTGGACTTCACCGGCGACAAGATCAGCCGCGAGCGCATTTACACGGTCGAGGACTCGCCGGCGCCGGAGTGGCGCGCGAAGTGGCGGTCCGAGGGATCGGACCCGGTCTGAGTCCTACGCCGTCGCAGGGTTGTCCTCCGCGGCCCGCGAGCCCGCCATCTAGCCCGCGTCGAGCTTGCCGCGGAGCTGCGCCAGGGTCTGGGCGAGCAGTCGGGACACGTGCATCTGAGAGATCCCCACCTGGGCGGCGATCTGGGTCTGGGTCATGTTCTCGACGAACCGCAGCACCAGGATCGTCCGCTCCCGCTCAGGCAAGCCCGCCAGCAGCGGACGCAGGGTGTGGCGGTACTCCGCCTGCTCCAACTCCGCGTCCCACCCCCCGAGCGTGTCCGCTAGGACGTTGCCGTCGCTTACTGGCGTCTCAAACGAAGTCGGGGAGTGGGCGTCGTGCGCCTGCAGCGCTTCGATGACCTGCTCCACCCCGATGCCCAGATGGGCGGCGATCTCACTGGGCCGCGGCGCTCGCTGCAACATCCTTGACAGCTCCGTGACGGCTTGGCGCACGGGCCCCTGGAGGTCCTTCAGGGCTCGCGGAACCCGCACAGCCCAGGTCTTGTCGCGGAAGTGGCGCTGTACCTCCCCGGTGATCGTGGGGATGGCGTAGCTCAGGAAGTGCCGGTCATGCGCCGGGTCGTAGCGGTCCACCGCCTTGAGCAGACCGACAGCGGCGACCTGTTCCAGGTCGTCGAGGGGCTCGCCCCGGTTGCGGTAGCGGGTCGCGATGTGCTGGGCGACGGGCAGGAAGCCGGCGACCAGACGCTCGCGCAACGTCCTGCGTCGCGGATCGTCGGCGTCGAGCGCCGCGAACTCCTCCAGCAGCGGGAGGAAGTGGTCATAGTTGTCGGTATGACGAGCACCTGAGGATCCGGGCGGACGCCCAGGAACAGTGTCGATCACCGTCACGAGATGACGTACCCGCTTGGTCATGACCTCAGTCCCCACGGGAAGCAGCGTCGGTCCGTCAGTGTCCAGACGTCGTCGTAGGTTGCTTCCAGAGCGCGCCCTAGCAGCAGCGGCTACGCCCAGCAATGATGTTGTTGGCTTCGTAGCATGCTGAAGTGGGCACCTCCGACGAGCAGACCGCGCCGCTGGACCTTGCCGTTGATCTGTCTGTCCGCCACATCGTGGTCACCGTCCGCGGCGAAGTCGACTACTACACCGCCGACCAACTGCGCCGCTGCCTGGAGCACTCGGCCACCGCTATCGGCTCGCGAGTGCTGGTGCTCGACCTCAGCGCGGTCACCTATTTCGGGTCCGTCGCCCTGGCCATCTTGCTCGAAATAGCCGACAACCTGGCCCGGCGCTCCTCCGCACCACACCCCTTCCGCGTGGTCGTCGACGAGAGCAAACCCGTCATCCGCCCTATCCAGATCGGTGGCGTGCAGTCGTTGATCCGGATGCATCACGAACTTGAGGAAGCACTGCAGGACCAACAGCCGCCGGAACTCCGCTGACGAGGCTCCGCCGACCGCGAACGCGACTCGCTTGCTCCTCTGCCCGGCAGTCGTTGCAGGAGATTGCCAAGGCTCTGACGGACCTCGCGCGCCAGCGCCGCGGCGACGGCCTCGACGGACAACCCGCGAGCGGCGTCGCAACGGCTATAACGATCTTCGGCTAGAGCGCTGAGGCTCGTAACGGTGCAGGCACCCCGTATGCTCCAGACACATCGCAGCGACAGAGTCGCTGGCGCCGAAGCGAGTCGGGCAGTTGGCAGCTCAGCGCACAAGAGTTGCCCGGGTGTGACTGTTGGGTCGGCTCCCGCCGTGCCACGCTGGCCAAGTGGGTTGCAGCCACGGTGCGGCGGCACCACTGGATGGTTCGCGTCGAGCTTCTGTGATCGGGTCTCAATCATGAGTGACCAGCAGAGCACGATGATCACCACGCCGGTCGTGGCAGGTGCTGTGGCCCTGCCGGCTGCGGTGATCGAACCCGCCCGGCTGCTGGCTGTTGCTGGGACCGGGTTGCTCGACACCGACGCCGAGGACAAGTTCGACGACCTGGTCCTGCTGGCACGGGAGGTCGCCGAAGCGCAGTACGGGTTTTTCACCGTCGTCGACGCTCACCGCTCGTTCTGGAAGAGCGCGGTCGGTCTGCCATCGGGCGGGGTGCGTGAGGTGGGGGCCGAGGACAGCTTGTGCCAGGTGATGATCGATGTCGGTGTTCCGCTGGTCGTCGACGATGCGCAGAACGATGAGCGGGTCCGGGATCTGGGCGCGGTGCGCAACCTGCCGGTCGGGGCTTCCATGACGTATCCGGTGCGCGACAGCGATGGGCACATCATCGGTGGGTTGTCGGTGTGCAGCGCTGAACCCAGGAGCTGGACCGACGAAGAGCGGCGCGCGTTGGCGACGCTGGCCCGGGGCGTGAGCGCGGAGGTTCAGCTGCGTGGTGCTCTCGCGGTACTCCAGGCCGAGGCCGACGGGCTCAAGCTCGCCCGTGACAGCTATGCGGCTCTGGCTCGCTCGCTGCAGCAGGGGTTGTTGCCGCCCGCGCTGCCTGCGATCGCTGGGCTCGGGGTTGCGGCGTCCTACTTGCCGGCCGGAAGCGGTACCGAGGTCGTGGGCGACTTCTATGACCTGTTCGAGGTCGGTCGGGACGTTTGGGTGGTGATTGGCGACGTCTGTGGGCACGGCGTCGAGGCGGCGAAGCTCACCGCGCTGGCCCGCTATACCGTCCGCAGCCAGGCGACTGAGCCCGCGGCGACGCCGGCCACAGTGCTCAGCCGGCTCAACGACGCGATGCTCATCCAGCACGTCGACCGCTACCTCACCGCCGCAGTGGCCCGCATCCGCCCGAGCGCTAGTGGCTGGGTGGGCATGATGAGCAGCGCCGGGCACGAGCCGCCACTGATCCTGCGCAAGAACGGCACGGTGGAGGCGCCGGCGGCCCACGGTCGCATCCTGGGAGTGCCTGGGGACCTCGCCCTGAGCGATACGCCGTTCACGCTCGATCCCGGGGATGGGCTGGTGCTGGTGACCGACGGAGTCACCGAGGCCCGCGCGGGCCGGGGTGAGGAGCTGTTCGGTGATGACCGCCTGGCCGAGATCCTCGTGACGCGGGGTCGAGGCCGCGATGCCGCAGGGACAGTCGCCGAAGTCATGACAGCCGTGGCAGAGCACGCCAGGGGTTACCACGCCGACGACACTGCCGTGCTGGTGCTCCGATCGGTTGATGTCGCGCGACCACACGCGTAGCCGCACGTCAACGCGCGAGTTGTCGGACGAGTTGGTCCTGGTCGTCGTGGATGTCGAGCAAGTGCGTCAGACCTGCTAGGTCGAGCACTCGCATGACCGGCCGGTTCGAAAAAACCCCAGTCAGATGCAGCTGGCCGTGGATGTCGTCGCGACCCTCGCGAGCGTCGACCAACAGCGTCAAGCCGTGGGAGCCCAAGAACGCCACCCCACCCAGGTCGAGCACGACATGGCCGGGTCGGGCCGCAGTCTTGTCCTGTAGGTAGGCCCGCACCTGTGGGGCGGTGATCATGTCGACTTCGCCGACAACGGTGATGACAATGACGTCGTCACCGACCTGACGGCAGGTCAGCTCCAGTGCCGGGCCGCGAAGTTGACCCTCTGGTGCATGGGCCTCGCTCACAACTCAGGAGTGTAGGCCAGGTTGGGCAAGTGTGATGCAACTACGGCTGAACAGATTGCAGCCCCGGGGGACACTGCTCGACGACAGCCCACACGGTCTTGCCGTCGGACAGCGGCTCTGACCCCCAGGTGGCAAGCATGGCGATCAATCGCAGTCCCCAGCCCCGTCTCGGGTCGTCCTCCACCAGGCGCATCACTGGCGGATCCAGGCTGTAGTCGCGCACCCGGATGTGCATCCGGTCCTCTTCCCGGCCCAGAGCAACGACCAAAGGGGTATGGGCGTGTTCGATGGCGTTGGCGACCAGCTCCGAGACGATCAGCACCACGTCCTCGGCCGCTCGCCCGACAACGCCCCACCCGCGCAGCGCGGTGCGCACGCGACTGCGGACATCCGTCAGCGTGTCGAGCTGCGGCAGGTAGCGCCAGCGCAGGGTCTGTCGAGCCCGGTCCCCGTTACCAGCGCGGGTATTGGGCCGAGCCACATCGATCACCTTCCGCCAGTTGTGCAGCAACGTCGTTGCGGATCATCTGATCCACGACCGGCGATCTTGCGGCACCTCAAACGCGGTTGGTCCACCATGCGCGCAACTTCACGCCGGACCCAAGAGGTACCCGCGGCACACAGGTCCTACCGGCTCGGGTCAACCGGTACAGCTCGGGTAAAGAGCGCTGTGGCCCGCTACGACCAGTGACAACCTACGTCGCAAGTAGTCTTCGCCGGTCAGGCCCTGTCCCGGCACCACGCACGTCGACGGCAGGAGCTTGGGCGACTGCGGTAGGCACGCTCCAAAGGGGTTGAGGTCGTGTCCGGAGCAAATCCGGAGCGGACGGCTTGGCAGCGGCCGGCACATGGCGAGACGCACGAGCAGGAACCTGCAGGTCAATACGTACGCGGCGACATAGGACGACACTGCACGGCCCACCGCGTCCGCGTTCGGGACGAAGAGGTCGCATCGCGTCGTCCTATTCGGGTGCGGAGCGATGGCGCCATGTGTAACCCGTCCCCAGGCCTTGCGTGCTACGCAACGGGGTTTACGCCCGGCCGGCCTGCCGACGCGTGTCCTGCAAGTCGGCACTACTCGAAAGTCCCTTGTCCCGGCGTGACCGGGTCCATCATCGAGGCTGCAGCGCGCCGCCGCCCCGTGCAGAATCGATCGACGCCGGCGAGGGAGACCGAGATGACCGACAGCACCCCGACGCGCATGCCCGCCGCTTTCTTCGGGCACGGCAGCCCGATGAACGCCCTGGACGACAACCGCTACACCCAGGCGTGGCGCGCCTTCGGCCGGGCCGTCCCCCGCCCGCGCGCCATCCTCGTCGTCTCCGCGCACTGGTACATCGGCGCCACCGCCGTCACCGCTATGCCGCGGCCCCGCACCATCCACGACTTCTTCGGCTTCCCCCAGCCGCTGTTCGACGTCGACTACCCCGCCCCCGGCCTGCCCGAGCTCGCCGACGAGGTCAGCGACATCGTCGAGCCCACCTGGGTCGGCGCCGACATCGACTCCTGGGGCATCGACCACGGCACATGGTCCGTGCTCGTGCACGCCTTCCCCGACGCCGACATTCCCGTCGTGCAGCTCTCGCTCAACGCCATGAAGCCGCTGGACTACCACCTCGACCTCGGCGCCAAGCTCGCCCCGCTGCGCGACAGCGGTGTCCTGATCGTGGGGAGCGGCAACACCGTGCACAACCTCGCCGGCGCGAACCCCCACCTGCCCGACGAGGGCTACGACTGGGCGCAGCGCTTCGACGACGAGGCCAAGGCCCTGATGCTCGACGACCCGGCCGGCGTGGGCCGCCTCGACGCCCACCGCGACTTCGACACCGCCGTGCCGACCCCCGACCACTTCCTCCCGCTGCTCTACCTCGCCGGCCTCGCCGACGCTGGCCGCAGCGACGGCGCCACCACCGACGTGCTCATCGAGGGCTGCGCCTATGGCTCGCTGTCCATGACCGCCTACACCCTCGACCTGCCCTGCCCGGGCGCTGGCGACGGGTCGACGCCCGCGGCCGAGCTCCCCGCCGACGTCCCGGCGGACGGCTCCAACACCTGACGACGTCCCACGGGCGACGCCCCCGTGGAAAGCCAGATCACGGCTCTCCACGGGGGCGTTCTCGGGCCCTACCCCGGCAGCGCTCAGCTGCGCAGGGCGGCGACGGCGGTCGCGACGGCCTCGGCGAGCGGCGTGGCGGGGCGGCCGAGGAGCTTCTCCAGCTCGGCGGGGTCGACGAGCAGCTCGCCCTGCGCCGCGCCGCGGTCGCCGTCGGCGAACACGGTCGCGACCGGCTCGGGCAACCCGGCGCCGACCAGTACCCGGGTGTACTGCTCGACGGGGAGGTCGGTGTAGTCGACCTGCTGACCGGAGGCGTCGGAGACGACCTGTGCCAGCTCGCGCAGGGTGAACGCCTGCCCGCCCAGCTCGTAGACCGCCCCGGCGTGCCCCTCGTCGACGAGGACCGCGGCTGCGGCGTCGGCGAAGTCGGCGCGGGTGGCGGCGCTGATCCGGCCGTCACCGGCGGCACCGGCGATGCCGTGCTGCAGGTACACCGGCAGCTGGCCGGTGTAGTTCTCGATGTACCAGCTGTTGCGCAGCACGACGTGCGGGACGCCGGCGCCGGCCAGCAGCTCCTCGGTGGCGCGGTGCTCCTGGGCGAGGATCAGCGTGGAGCGGTCCGCCTTCGGGATGCTGGTGTAGGCGATGAGACCCACGCCTACGTCCTTCGCCGCCTGGATGGCGTTGGCGTGCTGGTGGGCGCGTCGGCCGACCTCGCTGGAGGAGACGAGCAGCAGACGCTCGGCGCCGGCGAACGCCTCGCGCAGGGACTGCGGGTCCTCGAAGTCGGCGCGGCGGACGGCGACGCCACGGGCGGCGAGGTCGTCGAGGGTCTCCGTGCGGCGGCCGGTGGCGACGATCCGCCCGGCGGCTACGCCGCGCCGCAGCAGCGCCTCCACGGCGAGCCGGCCGAGGTGGCCGGTCGCTCCGGTGATGACGATGGACATGGGGGTGGCTCCTTGTCGAACGGGGCGGGTCGAGCGGGAGTGCGGCTGCTGGGGGTCAGGAGGTGGGGGTCAGGAGGTGGGCATGGTGCGGCGGTAGGCGGTGACGGCGATCGCGGCGGTGACCACGTGCATGACCATCAGCGACACGACGCCGGCCACGGTGGTGCCGGGCATCGCGCCGGTGACCAGCAGGGCCACGTCGGGGATCAGCGACAGGACCAGCACGGTGGGGACGAGCGCGCGCAGCACGGCGCCGCTGCGGGCGGAGCGGTTGACGATCAGGCGCCAGCCGGCCGCGCCGACGAGGACGCCGATGACCGTCCACAGGGCGATCGGGCCGGGGGTGAGAGGGAGGAACTCCGGGCTGACCCCGAGCGGGCCGCGGGCGAACACCGAGATCGCGACGTTGACCGCGCCGCTGAGGACGGCGGCGACGGCGCCGGTGGTCAAGGCCGAGCGGACGCTGACGGCGGGGCGGGTCGGGGTGGTGACGGACACGGCCATCGGAGGCTCCAGGAGGTGTGGGGCGGGTGCTCGGCCGAGTGCCGATCACTTGACGTGGAAACCATCGTGTACCCCGATGTGTTTCCGCGTCAAGTAAGGTAGGCTCGTGACTCCCGACACCTCGCCCCGCTGGCTCACCCCCGACCAGGAGCAGGCCTGGCTGGCGCTGGTGGCCGCACTGATCTGGCTGCCCGCCGCGATCGACGCGCAGCTGCAGCGCGACGCCGACGTCACCCACGCCGAGTACAACGTGCTGTCCTGGCTCTCGATGAGCCCCGGGCACACCGCGCGGATGAGCGAGATCGCCGCGGCCGCGAACGTGTCGCTGTCGCACCTGTCGCGCATCGCCACCCGTCTCGAGCGGCGCGGCTGGCTGCGCCGCGCCCCCGATCCCCAGAACGGGCGCGCGACCCTCGCGAGCCTCACTGACACCGGCTGGGACAAGGTCGTCAGTGCGGCCCCCGGCCACGCTGAGGAGGTCCAGCGCCTCGTGTTCGACAACCTGACGCCCGAGCAGGTGGGTCAGCTCCAGCGGATCAGCGAGACGATCGTGCGCGCCGCCCGTCCCGGGCACCGTCCGAAGCTCCCCGAACGCGACCGCTGACGGGCACCCGGTCCGGCCCCGGCGGCGACGTCACCCAGGTTCCTCCGACTACCGCCGGGCCGGGCGCGCAGTCCGTCGTGTGCGCCAGCCGGGACGGCGGGTGGAGCGGGTCGTGGGCCGAGGTGTCCGCCACCGGCCTGCCTCTTCCGATCGCCGGGCTCCGTCGAGTGGGGCCGGCGCGCCTCGCGGCCGCCGACCCCATCCCTGCGGTGGTGCGGTCAGTCCTCGACGGTGACGACGATCTTGCCGCCGGCGCCGCCGGAGATCAGCCGGCCCAGGCCCTCGGCGGCCTGGTCGAGCGGCAGGACCGACGCGACGGGGACCTGCAGGTCCCCGGCGGCGGCCTGCTCGGCCAGCGGGGCGAGGACCTCGCGGGTCGGGGCGGCCATGACGGAGGTGCCGGTCAGCCCGGCGGTGGTGAGGGTGGCCTCGTCGGGGACGGCCGCGACGCCGGCGACCTTCCCGCCCGCGCGCACCGCGGCGATCGGGGTGCCGGAGGGGTCCATGCCGTACAGACTCACCAGTGCGTCGACCCCGTCGGGGTAGGCGGCGCGGACCTGGTCGGCCACCGGGCCGGCGGTGTGGTCGATGACCCGGGCGGCGCCCAGGGCGGTGAGCCGGTCGGCGTCGGCGGCGGTGCCGGTGGCCACGACGGTGACCCCGCGGGCGGCCAGCAGCTGCACGGCGAAGGAGCCGACGCCGCCGGAGGCGCCGTTGACCAGCACGGTCTGCCCGGGCTGGGGGTCGATGGCTTCGATGGACTGGACCGCGGCCGCGCCGGCCAGCGGCAGGGCTGCGGCCCGGGTGAAGTCGAGCCCGGCCGGCTTGCGGGTGACCGCGACGCCCGGCAGCACGGCGTAGTCGGCCAGCGTGCCGGCGGAGATCGGCGGGGCCAGCAGCACGTGGCCGAGCACCTCGTCGCCGACGGCCACGTGGTCCACGCCGGCGCCGACGGCCTCCACGACGCCGGCGGCGTCGCGGCCGAGCACGACCGGGTACTCGTGGGGCAGGCCCATCTGGGCCAGCATCCCGGCGGCGACACCGTTGTCGATCGGGTTCAGTCCGGCGGCCTTGACCCTGATCAGGACGGTGCCCTCGGCGGCCTCGGGGGTGGGCAGGTCGGCGAGCTGGGGCTGCTCACCGGCGGCGGGGACGTGCAGAGCGCGCATGACGGGGGACTCCTTCGAAGTGATCTTGCTGAGTGGTGGTCGTGGATCGTGGAGAGGGGCGGAGCGAGCGGAGGGCGAGCGCCCTCCCCGATGGAGGGCTGGAGTCAGAAGGCGTTGGGGCCGAAGCGCATGACGGCGACGAACACGGCGAGTCCGCCGAGCACGACGTTGACCGGGACCGCGCTCCGCTCCCCGCGACGCAGGTGGACGGCGGCAGCGACGGCCATCGTGACGGCGAGACCGGCGGCGGCCAGCGGGGTGAGGATCGCGGCGATCCCGAGGGCGGCGGGCAGGACCAGGCCGATCGCGCCGAGCACCTCGACCGCGCCGATGGCCTTGACCTGGCCGTCGCTGAAGTCCTCGGTCCACGCCATGCCGGACGTGGCGAGCTTGGCCTTGGGCTGGGTGAGCTTCATGAGGCCGGCGGCGGCGAAGGCCACGGCGAGCAGAGCGGCGATGATCCACAGGACGATGTTCACGGGGGTTCTTCTTCGGGGTGGGGTGGGTGGGGCCCGCGGGTTCGCGGGACCGGGGGCGGTCAGGCCGGCGCGGTGGCGCTGCGCCGCCAGGTGACGGTGAGCTGGTTGCGCTGCCCGAAGCGCTCGAGGTGGCTGCCCAGGCCGTGCTCGACGCGGGCCAGGGACTCGACGTCGGGCGCCTCGGCCCGCAGGACGAGCACACAGTCACCGGGAGTGATGCGGATGACCGCGTCGAGGACGGTGGCGGTCCAGCCGCCCTGGTCCTCGACGAAGGCGACCTTGCGGCCGAGGTGGCTGACGAGCTGCTTCGCGTACCGCGCCGGGACGTCGGTGACGACGTCCGCGCGGGAGGCGTGCCGGGTGGTCGTGGTGGGGTCGGGGGCGGTCATCGGGGCTCCTCGCGTCGGGCCGCGTGCGGGACGGGTGGGTCGGGTCGGTACCGCAGCGGCGACCGCTGGTGGGTCAGGCGGCCTGGAAGCTGCGCTTGGCCAGACCCCAGGCGAAGCCGTCGATGGCGGTGGTGACCGGGGCGGTCGGGTCGGTGGCGGCGCCGAGGGTGACGAACAGCGGGGTGAAGTGCTCGACGGTGGGGTGGGCGTAGCGCCGGCCGGGGGCGCGGTCGCGGAAGGCCGAGAGCTCCTCGACGTCGCCGCGGGACAGCGCGTCGGCGGCCCAGGCGTCGAACTCGCTCGACCAGCCGGGCACCTGGTTGTCCTGCCACATGTCCCGGGTGATGTAGGGCAGACCGTGGGTCATGAACCCGGACCCGATGACCAGCACGCCCTGCTCGCGCAGGGTCCGCAGCCGGCGCCCGATCTCCAGGAGCCGCTTGGTGCTCGCGCGGGTGGGCAGGCTCAGCTGTAGCACCGGGACGTCGGCGTGCGGGTACATGATCTTCAGCGGCACCCAGGCCCCGTGGTCCAGACCGCGGCCGCGGTGCTCGTGGACGTGCTCGCTGTCGGGCAGCACGTCCAGGACCTGCCGGGCCAGGCCGGACGCCTCGGGGGTGTCCAGGCGCATGTCGAAGTAGGTCTGGTCGAAGCCGCCGAAGTCGTAGACGAGTCCCTCCGGTGCGGTGCTGCTGATGCCCAGGCCGTCGGACTCCCAGTGCGCGGAGACGATGAGGATCGCCTCCGGCTTGGGCAGCGTGCGGGCCCAGGTGAGCATCTGCTCCATCCACAGCGCGTCCTCGAACACCGGCGGGGCGCCGTGGCTGATGTACAGCGAGGGCAGCGGGCCGTCCTCGGGCGTCCAGGCCCGGTGCGGCCGTGCGGTGTCGAGGGCGGCGACCCGGTGGAGGTGGCGCACGAAGGGGTGGCGCGGGTCGATCCGCGCGTCGGCGGCGGCGGTGGTGCTGCTCGTGGGGTCCAGCAGGGTCATGACGAGCTCCGGATCGGAGAGGTGCGGGGTGGCCGCAGGGGTGGGGCGGGCGGGTCAGGAGGTGGGCATGGTGCGGCGGTAGGCGGTGACGGCGATCGCGGCGGTGACCACGTGCATGACCATCAGCGACACGACGCCGGCCACGGTGGTGCCGGGCATCGCGCCGGTGACCAGCAGGGCCACGTCGGGGATCAGCGACAGGACCAGCACGGTGGGGACGAGCGCGCGCAGCACGGCGCCGCTGCGGGCGGAGCGGTTGACGATCAGGCGCCAGCCGGCCGCGCCGACGAGGACGCCGATGACCGTCCACAGGGCGATCGGGCCGGGGGTGAGAGGGAGGAACTCCGGGCTGACCCCGAGCGGGCCGCGGGCGAACACCGAGATCGCGACGTTGACCGCGCCGCTGAGGACGGCGGCGACGGCGCCGGTGGTCAAGGCCGAGCGGACGCTGACGGCGGGGCGGGTCGGGGTGGTGACGGACACGGCCATCGGAGGCTCCAGGAGGTGTGGGGCGGGTGCTCGGCCGAGTGCCGATCACTTGACGTGGAAACCATGATGTACCCCCGTATGTTTCCGTGTCAAGTGACGTTTTGTGGTGACCAGGGGCACACCACGTTCGTCAGCACTGTCAGGGCCGGTGGTCGTGCTTCAGCTCCACACGCGGCGCGGGCATGGCGAGCCCCTGGCGCTACCGATGAGTTGTGGCCCGGCGGTCACCCCACCCCGTACTGGTCGGACCGGACCGGAGGATGCATCATCCACATCAGTTGACGCATCAAGTAATCGAGCAGTACGGTACTAGAGAGTTCAAGCAACTTCGATCAGAGAGCCGAGAGCCAGGCCCCATGACCTCCCCCCTCACTAGGATCGTGGGCTCCGCCCAGGCCCAGCTGCTGTCGTCGGTTGCCACCCGGCTCATCAGGGCACCGAAGGTCGTTCTGACGAATCGGGAGGTCGGCACACCGGTGACCGTCCTGGTCCCGACCCGGCACGGTGACGTGCGGTGCTCCGTCACCCGGGCCGCCGTCGACGCACCGCTCGCCCTGGACACCGCGCGGCCGCCGGTGCACATCAACATCCACGGGGGCGCCTTCCTGGTCGGCGCGCCGCAGCAGGACGACCACCTGGTCCGCGCCATCGCGGGCGAGGTCGGCGCCACCGTGGTCAACATCGATTACTCCGCCTCGCCGCGGACGCGCTACCCCCGGGCCCACGAGGAGTGCCACGACGTCCTGCGGTGGGTGCAGCGCTCTGCCGACGCGATGGACTGGGACGGGGCACGGGTCTCGATCGGCGGCACCAGCGCCGGCGGCAACCTCGCCCTGGGCGCACTGGAACTGGCCCGCCGTGCCGGTGATCCGCCGCTGCGCGCCGCGGTCCTCCTCGTGCCCAGCGTCGACCAGACCCTCCCGCCCGAGCAGTACACCTCGCCCGTCCCCGGGGCGGGCGGCCGAGCCCATCGCCCCTTCGTCAGCCCGCGCCTGGTCCGCCTCGTCCAGGACCACTACTTCGCTGACACCGCACGCCGTACCGAACCCCTCGCGTCCCCGGTGCTGGGCGACGAGGAGATCTCCGCGCTCCCGCCCCTGCTCGTGGTCAGCGCCGAGCAGGACGCCATGCGCCCGCAGATCGAGCGCTTCGTCGCCGAGGCCCGCGACCGGGGCGTGACCCTGACCCATCACTGCGCCCGCGGGGTCGACCACGGCTTCCCGCAGAGCTCGAAGCAGTCGGACCGCGCCGCCGTCCGGGAGCTCGCCGAACTCGTGCGGGTCCACCTGACCGAGCACCTCGCCTGAGGGGTGCACAGCGGGTGGAACGCGGCACCCCGTCCTTGCCGCAGCTCGACCGGTCCACGTCCGTGCCGTTGCGCACCGACGTCGGACAGCGTCAGGTCCGTCGTGCTGTGAACGGCTGCGACCCGCGAGAACCAGGACGGGACATTCTTGGGACGCAGAACAGCGGCAAGCAACGCCCGACAACAACTACTGCCCCGAGCTGCGACGCCGAGTACGTGCAGCTCACGGCGCTGGACGACGACGAGCGACAACGGCGGCCCTGTAGTCAGCGGGTTCGGGGTTCAAGTCCCTGACGGCGCACCACCCCCACGTCGACGGGCCGCCCTCCCGGGCGGCCCGTTCGTCGTTCCGACCCAGGCGCTCCCGCGCCGGTCCGCCGGGCACCGCGCGGCCAGCGCGACGAGCAGCCGGGCGAGGGGGTCGGGGTCGTCGGCGGACAGCCCGCCCCGGCGGGCGGCCTCCACGAGACGGTCGTCGGCGACGACCGGGTCGGGTGCGGAGCCCCGCTGCCGGGGCACGACCGGGCCGTTCTCGTGGGTTCCCATGCTCGTCTATCGCTGACGACCGCCCTACCACGACGCCACGTCCGGGTGATCCGCGTCCTCGATCAGGTGATCGTGTCGTCACGCAGCGTCCGCTTCGGCGACCCGCCGGACCCGCCCCTACGATCGCCGCATGCAGGAGAGCAGCCGCGTCGGCCGGTACGTCCGCATGGTGGCCCGACCCGGACAGGGCGCGGCGCTGGCCGACACCCTGCTGCGGGTGGCCGACGGCCTGCGCGGCGCCCCGGGCTGCGAGCTCTACCTCGTCAACGCCTCCGCCGACGAGGCCGACACCGTCTGGGTCACCGAGGTGTGGTCCGACGCCGAGGCGTCCGACCGCGCCCTGTCCGGCGATCTGGGCGAGGCCGGCATCGGCGACGTCCTCGCCCTGCTCGCCGGCCCGCCCGAGCTCGTCGACCTGACCCCGCTCGGCGGCACGGGGCTCTAGCCCGCGTCCTGCTCCTGCCGCTTCGACGCCTTGAGCGACCCGGCGTGGGCCTTGGCCGCCGGGTCGTTGCGCGTCTTCACCAGGCTCGCCACGGTGACCACGACGAGGATCACGAGGATCACCACGAGGCTGACCGGCGTGGGGATCTCGGGGACGGCCGGGCTGATGTCCTCGTGGGCCCAGTGCAGGATCAGCTTGACGCCGATGAAGGCCAGGATCACCGCCAGGCCGGTGGACAGGTAGACCAGGCGGTCGAGCAGGCCCTTCACCAGGAAGAACAGCGCCCGCAGGCCGAGCAGCGCGAATGCGTTGGCCGTGAAGACGATGTACGCCTCCTCGGTGACGCCGAACACCGCCGGGATCGAGTCGAGCGCGAAGAGCAGGTCGACGCTGCCGATGGCGATGAGGACGATCAGCAGCGGCGTCACGACGCGCCTGCCGTCGACACGGGTGATGATCTTGCCGCCGATGTAGTCGTCGGTGACCGGGAGGACGCGGCGCGAGAACTTGACGACCCCGTTGTCCTCGATGTCGGGGTCCTCGTCGCGGTGCCGGAACAGCTGCACGGCGGTGTAGATGAGGAGCAGGCCGAAGACCAGGAACATGAAGCTGAACAGCGAGATCAGCGTGGCGCCGAGCGCGATGAAGATCGCCCGCATGATCAGGGCCAGCACGATGCCGAAGGTCAGCACCTTGTGCTGGTGCTCCTCCGGCACCGCGAAGGTCGTCATGATGATGACGAAGACGAAGAGGTTGTCGACCGACAGGCTCTTCTCGACGATGTAGCCGGCGAAGTACTGCGTGCCGAAGTCGGCCCCGTAGGCCATGAGGAACCAGACGCCGAAGGCGATGGCGACGCCGATGTAGAAGACCGACCAGGCGGTGGCCTCCGCGAAACCGACCTTGTGCGGGCGCACGGCGGCGAGCACGAGGTCGACCGCCAGCAGGCCGACGATGAGCGCGATGGTCACGCCCCACGTCAGAGCGGAGATCTCCAGCACGACTCCTCCTTTACCGGCTCTTGGGACGCCAGTGTGGCAGGCCGGTCAGCGCACCGCTGCGAAGACGCCGTCCGGGAAGCAGCCCGCCGCGAGCAGCGCGGCCACCAGCCGGCCCGCGACCTCCCCGAGCCGCGCCACCCCGTCGGCGCCGAGCGCGAGCCACGGGCCGGCCCCCAGCCGGTCGGTCTCGGCCTCCACCCGCGCGCGCAGCGCGCGACCCTCGTCGGTCAGGGCGCCGCCGGCGTCCAGCAGGCCGCGCCCGACCAGCCGCGCCGCCCCCGCGTCCCACTCCTCCTCGCTCCAGCCGCGGCTCGCCCGCGCGAAGGGCGGCACGAACCCGCGGCCGGTGGCGGTGTAGGACACCAGCGCCTCCAGCCCGTCGAGCTCCGCCGCCACGAGGGCCGCGATGTGCCCGTCGCCGCGGTGCTCGCGCAGGATCGACACCGCGTGCCACAGGACGAGGTGCGGGGCGTCGGGCCACGGCAGGTCGGCGTGCGCGGCGGCGAGCGGGCGCCCCTCCACGGTGACGGCCTCCGCCGCGCGCCGGGCCAGCGCGGCCGCCTCGGCCACGTCGGCGTCGCCCGCCACCCCGTCGCCGAGCATCCGGCGCAGGGCCGCGTCCACCGCCGCGAACCGGGCGGGCACGAGCGCGTCCGGCGCGGCGAGCGTCCACGCCCGCGGGATGTGCCGGGCGACGAGCGCGGGGCTGAAGTTGTAGAAGGTGGCCGTCACGACACCCGGGCCCACGGCGCCCATCGGCGCGGCCCGGCCCGCGAAGTAGCTCATCCGCCCCGGTCGCAGGCCCACCGCCGTCAGGTGCTGCTCGGTCTCGGGGGCGAAGTACGCCATCGCGTGCAGGGGTTCGAGGCGGCGCGCGAGCCGGCCGGTGCCACGGATGTCCACGACGCCGGACGCTACTCGTGGATCATGGTGTGTACTGCCGGTCTGCGGGTATCCGCAGCCGTCCGATCCCGATCATTTGGAGGCTCCACGTGGCGCTCGACGACGACGACATGACCACCAGCGGCGGTGGCGGCAGCGAGGGACCGGCCGACTCCGGCGCCGGCGAGGGCACGCCCGGCCAGTCCGACGGCGGCGCGGACGGCGGCGCGGACGGCGGCGCCGAGCACGGCCCGGCCGACTCCGGCGCGGGCGGCAACCCCGGCCAGTCCGACGGCGGTGCCGACGGCGGCGCGGACGGCGGCGCCGAGCACGGCCCGGCCGACTCCGGTGCCGGTGGCAACCCCGGCCAGTCCGACGGCGGTGCCGACGGCGGCGCGGACGGCGGCGCCGGCCACGGCCCGGCCGACTCCGGTGCCGGTGGCAACCCCGGCCAGTCCGACGGCGGTGCCGACGGAGGGGCCGACAGCGGTGCGAGCTGAACCCGTCGCCGGGCCCGGGCACGCCCCGGGCCCGGTGCTGGGCCGGGTCGCCCCCGACCCGGCGTTCGCGCAGCAGCACTGGGGCCGCGCCCCGCTGCTGACGCGGGGCGCCGACCCGGACGGCTTCCGCGACCTGCTCGACCTCGACGGCGTCGACGAGCTGCTGTCGCGCCGCGGGCTGCGCACCCCGTTCCTGCGGCTGGCGCGCAACGGCGCCGTCCTCGACTCGGGCTCGTTCACCGGGCCCGGCGGCGTCGGCGCCGAGATCGGCGACCAGGTGCGCGACGACCGTGTGGCTTCGCTGTTCGCCGACGGCACGACGGTCGTGCTCCAGGCCCTGCACCGCCTCTGGCCCCCGGTGATCGACTTCGCGACGCGGCTCGCCGCCGACCTCGGCCACCCGGTGCAGGCCAACGCCTACATCACGCCGCCGTCCTCGCGCGGGTTCTCCGCCCACTACGACGTGCACGACGTGTTCGTGCTGCAGCTCGCCGGCCGCAAGCACTGGACGGTGCACGCCCCCGTCCACGACGACCCGCTGCGCGACCAGCCGTGGAACGACCACGCCACCGCGGTCGCCGTGCGCGCCCGCGACGACGAGCCGGCGCTGGACGTCGTGCTGGAGCCCGGCGACGCGCTGTACCTGCCGCGGGGCTGGCTGCACGCCGCGACCGCCCTGGGCGACACCTCCGCCCACCTCACCGTGGGCGTGCACGTCGTCACCCGGTACGCGCTGGTGGAGGCGCTGGCCGCCCTGGTCGGCAGCGACCCGGCGCTGCGGGCGTCGCTGCCGCTCGGGCTGGACGTCGCCGACCCCGACGCGCTCGCCCCGCACCTCGACGCCGTGCGCGACGCGCTCACCGCCGCGATCGCCCGCGTGCCGGCCGCCGACGTGGCGCGCCGGGTCCGCCGCCGCGTCTGGACGGGCAACCGTCCCGAGCCGATCCGCCCGCTCGCGCACACCGCGTTCGCCGCCGGGCTCGGCGAGGGCGATGCCGTGCGCCTGCGCACCGGGCTGGGCCACCGCCTGCTGGACCGCGGCGAGCAGCTCGTGCTGGTGCTGCCCGACCGGGAGGTCACCTTCCCCGCGTTCACCGGCGACGCCGTCCGCGCGCTGCTGAGCGGGGAGGTGCGCACCGTGGGTAGCCTTCCGGGTGTGGACGCTGCCGACCAGGTCGTGCTGGTGCGCAGGCTGCTGCGGGAGGGAGTGCTGGTCCCGGCCGCGGCGTCGTGACCGCCACCCCCGCCACGTCCTCGCTGTGCTCCTTCCTGGCCGACGCGGCCGGCGACCCCCGCGAGGGGACGTCACCGCCCGCCGAGCAGTGGTTCCTCGTCGAGCACCCGGGCCCCTGGCCGCGCGTGGCGCACGCCGACCTGCCCGAGGCCGCCGCCCTGGACGCCTGGGCGCACGCGGTCCGCGGCCGGGTGCTGATGATCCGGCGGCCGGGCCGCGCGGTCGCGGGAGCGCCGCGGCGCTGGTTCCGCGTCGACTCCCGCCCCGGCCGCGAGCACATCGTCACCGGTGCCGTCGACGGCCCGCTCGACCCGGCGGCGGCCGGCGAGCCGCACCCCGGGCCCCTGCACCTGGTGTGCGCGCACGGCCGGCACGACACCTGCTGCGCGCTGCGCGGGCGCCCCCTCGCCGCGGCGCTGGTCGCGGCGGCCCCTGAGGCCGCGTGGGAGTGCTCGCACGTCGGCGGCTGCCGCTTCGCCCCGGCGCTGGTGCTGCTCCCCCACGGCATCGTGCTGGGCGGGGTGCCGGTCGCCGACGCCGCCCAGGTGGTGGCCGACTACGCGGCCGGTCTCGTCGTCCCCGACCTGGTGCGCGGCCGCTCCGCGCTCGCCCCGGCCGCGCAGGCCGCGCAGCACCACGCCCGCCTGGCCACCGGCGCCCTCGGCGTCGACGACCTGCGCGTGGTGTCCGTGACCGCGCCCGCCGCCGGCCGGTGGCGGGTGCAGCTGACCGACCCGGACGTGGTGGTGGACCTCGCGGAGGAGTGGGTGGACACGGGCCGCCGCCTGACGTGCGCGGCCCCCCGCCCCGGCCGCATGCGCACGTTCGTCCTGCAGGGGAGCGTGCGCCCGCTGCTGCCGGCCCAGCAGTAGCCGCGCACTCCTCCGCCGGACGGAACCGTCCGGTGGCGGGGACCGTCCGTTCTCGTCGTGACCGTCGACCTCACCCGGCCGTTCCGCGGGTCCGCCGACGTCGTGACCACCGGCTCGCTGCGCACCGCGTTCGATCTCGGGCGGCGGCGGTCGACGGGCCTGGTCGAGCGGGTGGTCGCCGTCGACGCGCTCGCCCACCGGCGCTTCGACCTCGCGGTGCTGCGCGACGTCGCCCGCATCCACCTCGGCGCCCACGGGTCGGCGCACCTGCGGGAGGCGCTGGAGTGGGCCGACCCGGCCACCGGGTCGCCGATGGACACCCGCATCCGGATGGCGATCGTGCTGGCCGGGCTGCCGGCGCCCCGCGTCCAGTTCGCCGTGGCCGGCGGCCGGTACCGCCTCGACCTGGCCCACCCGGACCGGATGCTGGCCGTCGAGTACGACGGCGAGCTCCACAGGACGCAGAGGCGCGCGCACCGCGACCTGGAGCGTGAGGCCGCGCTGGTCCGACTGGACTGGACGGTCCTGCGGTTCGACGCCCGCACGGTGCTGAGCGACCCCGTCCGGATCGCGGCCGAGGTCGCGCGACACCTGGGGAGTGTGCGGCCACGGACGGGGCCGCAGCGGTGAGCGCACACTCCCGCGGGGTCAGCGCAGCAGCGAGCGCGCCATCACCACGCGCTGGATCTGGTTGGTGCCCTCGTAGATCTGCGTGATCTTCGCGTCGCGCATCATGCGCTCCACCGGGAAGTCCTTGGTGTAGCCCGCCCCGCCCAGCAGCTGGACGGCGTCGGTGGTCACCGACATGGCCGTGTCGCTGGCCAGGCACTTGGCCGCGCTGGAGATGAAGCCGAGGTCCGCCTCGCCGCGCTCGGCCCGCGACGCCGCCACGTAGACGAGCTGGCGGGCGGCCTCCACCTTCATCGCCATGTCGGCGAGCATGAACTGCAGGCCCTGGAACTCGGCGAGGTGCTTGCCGAACTGCTTGCGCTCCTTGACGTAGCCGATGGCGACGTCCAGCGCGCCCTGCGCGATGCCGACGGCCTGCGCGCCGATGGTCGGGCGGGTGTGGTCGAGCGTCTTCAGAGCGGTCTTGAAACCCGTCCCGGGAGCGCCGATGATCCGGTCGGCCGGGATCGTGCAGTCCTCGAAGTGGATCTCGCGGGTCGGCGAGCCGTTGATGCCGAGCTTGCGCTCCTTGGTCCCGAGGACGAAGCCCGGGTCGTCGGCGTGCACGACGAACGCGGAGATCCCGTTGGCCCGCTTCTCCGGGTCGGTGACCGCCATGACCGTGTACCAGCTGGACTCGCCGGCGTTGGTGATCCAGCACTTGGTGCCGTTGAGCACCCAGGTGTCGCCGTCGCGCACGGCCCGGGTCTTCATCGCGGCGGCGTCGGAGCCGGCCTCGCGCTCGCTCAGGGCGTAGCTGATCTGCGCCTCGCCGGAGGCGATCGAGGGGAACACCTGCTTCTTCAGGTCGTCGGACGCCGACAGCAGGATCGGGGTCAGCCCGAGGCCGTTGACCGCCGGCACCAGGGACGACGAGGCGCAGACCCGGGCCACCTCCTCGATGACGATGCAGCCCGCGAGCTCGTCGGCGCCCTCTCCGCCGTACTCCTCGGGGATCGTGATCGCGTGGAACCCCGCCCTGACCAGCGCGTCGCGCGCCTCGACGGGGTAGCGGCCCTGCTCGTCGACGTCGGCGGCGTGCGGCGCGATCTCCTTCTCGGAGAGCGTGCGGACGGCCTCGCGGAGCGCCTCGTGCTCGTCGCTGAGCCGGTAGCTGTCGAACTCAGGGTCCATGAGCGGAGTGTAACGGCACTGCGTGCCGCTGCCCAGCCGGTACGCTGCACCGCGTGACGGAATCGGTGCGCCGCGGTCGCTCGCCGGAGGGGCGCGCCGAGCTGCGCCACGACCTCATGGCCGCGGCCATCGCGCTGTTCGAGGAGCGCGGCTACGAGGACACGACCGTCGACGACATCGCGGCCGCCGCCGGGGTCGGGCGCCGCACCTTCTTCCGCTACTTCCCCGGCAAGGAGGACGCCGTCTCCCCCGACCACGAGGCGGCGCTCGCCCGCATCGCCGAGGTGTTCGACACCGCCCACCCCGACGAGCCGACGCGCGCCCTGGTGCTGCGGGCCGGCGAGACCGTCTTCGACCTCTACGCCGAGCACGCCGACCTCTCGGTCCGCCGCTACGCCCTCACCCACCGCGTGCCGGCGCTGCGGGACCGCGAGTCGGCCCGCGTCGACCACTACCGCCGCCTGTTCACCCGCTACCTGCGCAAGCGCTTCGCCGGCGACGCCGACGGCGACCTGCGCGCCGCCGTCACCGGGGCCGCGGTGGTGGCGGCCCACAACCTGGCCCTGCGCACCTGGCTCGCCGACGGCGCACCCCCGGACGGCGAGGCGGCCTGCCGGGAGCGCTTCCGCCGGGTCGCCGCGCTGCTGCCGTCGGAGGACGACGGGCTGCGCAGCGTGGCCGAGCGCCTGGAGATCGCCGTCGGGAGGCTGGAGCGCGGCACCGCGAGCTGACACCCTGTCGGGCGTGGACCCGCAGGAGTACATCGACGCCCTCGACGAGCCGCGACGCAGCGACGTCGCCGCCCTCGACGCCCTCATCCGGCGGGCCGCCCCGGACCTGGAGCGGACCGCCACCGAGCGGGGGCTGGGGTACGGCCCGTTCCACTACCGCTACGCCAGCGGCCGGGAGGGCGACGCGACCCTGCTCGGTCTGGCGTCGAACAAGCGCTACATCTCCCTGCACGTGCTGTGCGCCACGGAGGGCGGCTACCTCGCGGAGACCTACGGCGACCGGCTCCCGAAGGCGTCGATCGGGAGGTCGTGCGTGCGGTTCCCGCGGCTCGCGGCCGTGGACGCCGCCGTGCTGGAGGAGCTGGTGGCGCGGGCTGCCGAGCTGGGGCCGGGGGAGGCGGCCGGCAGCGCCCACGCCGGACGTGCGTGATCCCCGGGCCGCACCGTCGGGTGCGTGAACCGAGCTGGACGGGCTCGGGCCCGGGGACCACGGGTGACTGCCTGGGATTCACCGGCACCTACCGGCATTCCACGCGGTCGGAACTGCGTCCTGCGGTGCTAGCGGACAGCCACCTCACGAGTCCGGTCGATACTCAACGCTGGACCACCTCCTCTCACGTGTACCGCCAGCCTACGCACGGGAGAGGCCCTCGCGCCACGTCGATTCCAGCGCCTCGTGCTTGGCGAGGACGGACGCGGAGAGATCGTCCTGGAACGCCTCCATCCGGGCGCGCAGGGCCGGGTCGGCCGCGGCGAGGATGCGGACGGCGAGCAGGCCCGCGTTGCGCGCACCGCCGATCGCGACGGTGGCGACCGGGACCCCCGCCGGCATCTGCACGATCGACAGCAGCGAGTCGAGCCCGTCGAGGGTCTTCAGCGCCACGGGCACGCCGATCACCGGCAGCGGCGTGACCGACGCGACCATGCCGGGCAGGTGCGCCGCTCCCCCGGCCCCCGCGATCACCACCCGCAGCCCGCGGCCCGCGGCGCTCCGGGCGTAGTCGAGCATCCGCTGCGGGGTGCGGTGCGCGGACTGCACGCCCACCTCGCACGGCACGTCGAACTCGGCCAGCGCCTCGGCGGCGGCCCGCATCACCGGCCAGTCCGAGTCGCTGCCCATGACCACCCCGACCACCGGCTGCCCGACCACCGGTTGCGCTGTCGGATCACCCATGGATCGACCACCCGTCCGCCCACTCCGCGGTCGACAGCCACGCCGCCGCCAGCGCCGCGCGCTCCTGCACGGTCGCCATGTCCTCGCCGAGCGCGGTGACGTGCCCGACCTTGCGCAGCGGCCGCGCCGCCTTGCCGTACAGGTGCACCTTCACGTCCGGGAACCGCGCGAACAGGTGGTGGCAGCGCTCGTCGAGCCCCATCGCCGGTTCCTGCGCCGCGCCCAGGACGTTCGCCATGACGACGGCCGGCGCCGTCGGCGCGGTCGCGCCCAGCGGGTAGTCCAGGACCGCGCGCAGGTGCTGCTCGAACTGCGAGGTCCGGCTGCCCTCGATCGTCCAGTGCCCCGAGTTGTGCGGGCGCATCGCGAGCTCGTTGACCAGCACCCGGCCGCGCTCGTCCTCGAACAGCTCGACGGCCAGCAGCCCCGTGACGCCCAGCTCGCCCGCCAGCTGCAGCGCGAGCCGCTGCGCGCCGGTGGCCCGCTCCTCGTCCAGGTCCGGGGCCGGGGCGAGCACCTGCACGCACTGCCCGCCCTCCTGCACCGTCTCCACCACCGGCCAGGCCGACGCCTGGCCGTAGGGCGAGCGGGCGACGAGCGCGGCCAGCTCGCGGCGCAGCGGCACGGCGGCCTCGGCCATCAGCGGCGCGCCGGCGGCGAGCAGCTCGGCGACCAGCGCGGCGTCCGGGTGCATCCACACCCCGCGCCCGTCGTAGCCGCCGCGCACGGCCTTGAGCACGACCCGGCCGTGCTCGGCGGCGAACGCGGCGAGCTGCTCCGGCGCGGTGATCCCGGTGAAGGCCGGCACCGGCACGCCCATCCCGGCCAGCCGTCGCCGCATCACCAGCTTGTCCTGGGCGAACAGCAGCGCGTCCGGGCCGGGGTGCACGGCGACCCCGTCCCCGGCGAGCGCGCGCAGGACGTCCTGGGGCACCTGCTCGTGGTCGAACGTCACCGCCGCGCACCCGGCGGCGAAGGCGCGGACGGCGGCGAGGTCGTCGGCCCGTCCGGGGCGGACGTCGGCGGCCACGAGCGCGGCCGGATCGCCGGGCGCGGCGGCGAGGACGCGCAGGGACTGGCCCAGCGCGATGGCGGCCTGGTGGGTCATCCGGGCGAGCTGGCCGGCACCGACCATGCCGACCACGGGGAGGGAGTCGTCCACGATCGGAGCAGCCTACTTCCGGGTGCCCGCGCGGTGTCTGGCAGCATCGGTCGGGTGTCCGTCGTCGAAACGGTGCTGGCCCACCTCCCGCAGCCGTACCGATCGATCGCCATCCGGCACCGCGAACTGCTCAAGTTCGGCATGGTCGGCGGCACGACCTGGGTGATCGACACGGCGGTGTTCCTGGTCCTGAAGAACACCGTGCTGGTCGAGAAACCGCTCACCGCGAAGGTCTTCGCGGTGCTGGTCGCCACCATCGTGTCTTACGTGCTGAACCGGGAGTGGTCCTTCCGCACCCGCGGCGGGCGGGAGCGCCACCACGAGGCCGCGCTGTTCTTCCTGGTCAGCGGCATCGGCGTGGCCGTCTACAGCGCCCCGCTCGCGGTGTCGCGCTACGTGCTGCACCTGTCGGTGCCCGAGGTGAGCCTGTTCACGCAGGAGGTGGCCGACTTCGTGTCCGGCCAGATCGTCGGCGTGCTGCTGGGCATGGCCTTCCGCTGGTGGGCCTTCCGCCGGTTCGTCTTCCCCGACGAGAACGTGCGGCGGCAGGAGCCCGCCGCGCCCTGACCGCGCTCAGCGGGGCGAGCGGGGCCGGGGCGCGCCGACGACGTCGTCGGCGCGGGCGGCCGGGAGGAAGATCGCGAACGTCGGGGGCCGCGCGCGGGAGAGCTCCAGCCGCCCGCCGTCCGCCTCCACCAGCGCGCGGGCCAGGGCGAGCCCGATCCCCGTGGACGCCCCGGCCGAGACGCCGCGCTCGAAGACGTGCGGCACGAGCTCGGCGGGCACGCCGGGCCCGCTGTCGCCGACCTCGACGACCAGGCCCTTGTCCGTGGCCCGCGCGGTGAGGGACACGGTCCCGCTGCCGTGGCGCAGCGCGTTGTCCAGCAGGACGCCGACGGCCTCGCGCAGCCGCGCCGGGGTGACGCGCGCCAGCACCCCGGCCGGCAGCCGGACCTTGAGCGAGCGCGCGGCGTCGCGCAGCACCGGCCGCCACTCCTCGGCGATGTCGCTCAGGGCGGCCCCGAGGTCGAGCGGCTCCGCGCCGGCGGCCCGGGCGGCGCGCGCGTCCTCCAGCAGCTCGTCGAGCACCGCGGTGAGCTTCTCGGCCTGGTCGAGCGCGGCGAGGGCCTCGGCGCGCGCCGTCGGGTCGGGGTGGGTCGCCAGCTCGTCGAGGCGCAGCTGCAGGGCGGTGAGCCGGCTGCGCAGCTGGTGGGACACGTCCCCCACCAGGGTGCGCTCGCGCTGCACCAGCTCGGCCAGCGCCGTCGCCGAGGTGTCGAGCACGTCGGACACCCGGTCCAGCTCGGGGATGCCGTGCCGCGCTGGCGCGGCGCGGAAGTCGCCGGCGCCCAGCCGCGCCGCGCGGTCGGCGACGGCGAGCAGCGGCACGGCGAGGCGGCGCGCGGTGAGCGTGGCGACGACGGTGCCGACGGCCACCGACAGCACCACCAGCAGCAGCACGGCCAGCGTCACCTGCACCTGCTGCTCGGTGAGGACCGCGCGGGGCTCCTCCATCGTGATCACGCCGCCGGGCCGGAAGGGCAGCGACTCCGCCACCGGGTCCGGACCGGTGTCGACGCCGATCACCAGCGGCGCGCGGCCCTCCACGGCCACGACGAGCCGCCCGCCCGCCGGCACGGCGAGCTCGAGCCCCGCGACGTCGACGGGGGTGCCCGCGTCGTCCAGGCGCGCGGCCACCTGCTCCAGGCTGGCGACGAGCCGGGCGCGGTCGAAGTCCTCGACGAGCTGCCAGGTGGTCAGGGCCAGCGGGCCGCCGAGCACCAGCGCGGTGATCGCCACGGCGAGCAGCGTCGACTGGAGGATGCGGCGTCGCACGGGACCCCCCGCGGCTCAGTGGTCGAAGCGGAAGCCGACACCGCGCACCGTGGCGATGCGCCGCTCACCGCCGATCTTGCGGCGCAGCCAGGACATGTGCATGTCCAGCGTCTTGGAGGTCTTCATGTCCGGGTCGTGCCACACCTCGCGCAGGATCTCCTCGCGCGTGACGACCTGGCCCGCGCGCAGCATGAGCACGCGCAGCAGCTCGAACTCCTTGTTGGCCAGCGCGACCTCCCGACCGTCGACGAGCACGCGCCGCCCGGACAGCTCCATGCGCACCCCCGCCACCTCCACGGTGTCGGGGGTGAGCCGGCGCAGCAGGGCGCGCACGCGCGCGAGCAGCTCGGCGAGGCGGAAGGGCTTGCCGACGTAGTCGTCGGCCCCCGCGTCCAGGCCGACGACGAAGTCGACCTCGTCGGTGCGGGCGGTGAGCATGAGGACCGGCAGGTCGGGCTGCTCGGCGCGGACGCGGCGGCACACCTCCAGGCCGTCCATGCCGGGCAGGCCCAGGTCGAGCACGAGCAGGTCGACGTGGCCCTCGCGGAGCCGCTGCAGGGCCGCCACCCCGTCGACGGCCACGGCCACCCCGTAGCCCTCGCGCTGCAGCGCGCGCGAGAGCGGCTCGGCGATCGCGGCGTCGTCCTCGGCGAGCAGCACGGTCGTCACAGCCGCCCACAGTAGCCTCACGCCCCGTGTCCGATCTCGCTCTCGCGCTGCGGCTGGCCGACGCCGCCGACGCCGTCACCCTGCCGCGCTTCCTCGCCGCTGACCTGCGGGTGACGCGCAAACCCGACCGCACGCCCGTGACCGACGCCGACACCGCGGCGGAGGACGTCCTGCGCGGGCTGATCGCGGCCGAGCGGCCGGGCGACGCGGTGCTGGGCGAGGAGGGCGGCGGCGAGGTCGGCAGCGGCGTCGGCGGCGGCCGCGGGTGGGTGCTCGACCCGATCGACGGCACGAAGAACTTCTCCCGCGGCGTGCCCGTGTGGGCCACGCTGATCGCGCTCACCGTCGACGACGTGCCGCAGGTCGGCGTGGTCAGCGCCCCCGCGATGGGCCGGCGCTGGTGGGCGGCGCGCGGGGAGGGCGCGTGGTGCGCCGACGGGGTCGGCACCCGCCGGCTCGCGGTGTCGGGCGTCGCCGACCTGGCCGATGCCTACACCTCCACCACCGACGCCCGCGGCCTGGGCGAGCGCTGGACGCGGCTGGGCGCGGAGGTGTGGGAGACCCGGGCGTTCGGCGACTTCTGGCAGTACTGCCTGCTCGCCGAGGGCGCGATCGACGTCGCCGTGGACCCCGCGGCCAACCCGTGGGACCTCGCCGCCGTCGTGCCGATCGTCGAGGAGGCGGGGGGCGCGCTCACCGACCTGCGCGGCGCGCCCGGCTTCCGCGGCGGCGACGGCCTGGCCACCAACGGGATGCTGCACGCGGCCGCGCTGGCCCACCTCGCGCCCTGACCTACCCTGGACCCATCATGACCAGTCCGTCCGACGTGATCACCCAGGCCGCCCGCCGCCGCACCTTCGCCGTCATCTCCCACCCCGACGCCGGCAAGTCGACGCTCACCGAGGCGCTCGCCCTGCACGCCTCGGCGATCGACGAGGCCGGGGCGGTGCACGGCAAGGCCGGGCGCAAGGGCGTCACGTCGGACTGGATGGAGATGGAGCGCGCCCGCGGCATCTCCATCACCTCCGCGGTGCTGCAGTTCTCCTACCGCGACCACGTGATCAACCTGCTCGACACCCCCGGCCACGGCGACTTCTCCGAGGACACCTACCGGGTGCTCGCCGCCGTCGACGCCGCGGTGATGCTGCTCGACGCGTCCAAGGGCCTGGAGGCGCAGACGCTCAAGCTGTTCGACGTCTGCCGCAGCCGGGGCATCCCCGTCCTGACCTTCGTCAACAAGTGGGACGTGCCCGGGCGCGAGGCCCTGGAGCTGCTCGACGAGGTGGAGCAGACGATCGGGCTGTCGCCCATGCCGGTGACCTGGCCGGTCGGCATCGCCGGCGACCTGCGCGGCGTCGTCGAGTGCGACACCGGCGAGCTGCGCGTCTACGAGCGCACGGCGGGCGGGGCGACCCGCGGCGAGGTGCGCGTCTACTCCCCCGACGAGGCGGCGGACGTCGAACCCCTCTACGTCGAGAGCGTCGTGGACGAGCTGGAGCTGCTGCGCGAGATCGGCGCCCAGTACGACGAGAAGCGCTTCCTCGCCGGCACCGCCACACCCGTCCTGTTCGGCGCGGCCCGGCTCGGCATCGGCGTGGGCCGGCTGCTCGACGCCCTGGTGGACCTCGCGCCGTCCCCGTCCGCGCGCGACGACGCCACCGGCACCCCGCGGGCGCTGGACACCCCCCTGTCCGGGCTGGTGTTCAAGGTGCAGGCGGGCATGGACCGCAGCCACCGCGACCGCACCGCGTTCCTGCGCGTCTGCTCGGGCCGCTTCGAGCGCGGGATGGTGCTCACCCACGCGGGCAGCGGCCGGCCGTTCGCCACGAAGTACGCCCAGGCCGTGTTCGGCCAGCAGCGCTCGACGCTGGACGAGGCGTTCCCCGGCGACATCGTCGGGCTGGTCAACGCGGGGGCGCTGCGTCCCGGTGACACGCTCTACGCGGAGCGACCGGTGGAGTTCCCGCCCATCCCGAGCTTCGCGCCCGAGCACTTCGCGGTCGTGCGCGGGGCCGACGCCGGGAAGTTCAAGCAGTTCCGCAAGGGCATCGCCCAGCTCGACTCCGAGGGCGTCATCCAGGTGCTGCGCAGCGACCGGCGCGGCGACCAGGCCCCGGTGCTCGCCGCCGTCGGGCCGCTGCAGTTCGAGGTGGTCAGCGCGCGGATGGCCGACGAGTTCGGCTCCCCCGTGCTGCTGGAGCCGCTGCCCTACCAGGTCGCCCGCGTCACCGACGCCGACGGCGCCCCCGTGCTCGATCGCGAGAGCGACACCGAGGTGCTTACCCGCACCAGCGACGGCGTGCTGCTCGCGGTGTTCGTCAACAAGTGGCGGCTGGAGACGATCCGCCGCAAGCACCCGGACGTCACGATGGAGCCCCTGCTCGCGGGCACCGTCCAGGACTGAGCGGACGCGACCGGGCCGCCACTCCCTGGCGGGGTCACAACGGCTGCGCAGCCGCCCACGCAGCCGTTGTGCACCCCGCGCAGCCGTTGGAACGGCTGCGCCGGTCCCCCGACGGCTGCGCCACCGCTCGGGCAGCCGTTGTGGCGCGGGTGGGCGGGGCGGCGGCATGATCCCGGCGTGACGAGCGCCGGCGGGTACGCCTTCGAGGACCTCACGCCCGGTCGGGTGTTCGACCTGGGCACCACCGTCGTCGACCACGACGAGATGCTCGCCTTCGCCCGCCGGTTCGACCCCCAGCCCTTCCACGTCGACGAGGCGGCGGCCGCCGCGTCGCTGTTCGGCGGGCTCGCGGCGTCGGGCTGGTTCACCGCCGCGCTGTGGATGCGGCTCTACGCCGACGCGGTGCTGGCCGGCTCGACCTCGCTGGGCTCGCCCGGCGGGGAGGACATCGCCTGGCCGGCGCCGGTCTTCGCGGGCGACGAGCTGCGGGGCACGGTGGAGGTGCTGGACGCGCGCCGCTCGGCCAGCCGGCCGGGGCTGGGCCTCGTGCGGTTGCGCGGGGGCATGCACCGCGGCGACGTCGTAGTGTTCCGCAGCACCTTCACCGGCATGTTCGGCACGCGCGACCGGCCGGCGTAGCGCCCGGCTCGCGCAGCCCCCGTCAGCTCGCGCAGCCCGCACCACCCCGGCGCAGCCCGCCCGCGCGCTGCGCCGACCCACCAACGCTGCGCCGACCCACCAACGCTGCGCCGACCCACCAACGCTGCGCCGACCCACCAACGCTGCGCCAGCCCACCAGCGCTGCGCCGACCCACCAGCGCGGCGCCGGCGGGGCGTCAGCCCGCCAGCGCCCGCACCACCCGCGACGGCGACGGCCGGCCCAGCCGCTCCGCCATCCAGGCGCTGGTGGCGACGAGGGACCGCAGGTCGACGCCGTGCGCGACGCCCAGGCCGTCAAGCATCCAGACGAGGTCCTCGGTGGCGAGGTTGCCCGTGGCCGACTCCGCGTAGGGGCAGCCGCCCAGGCCGCCGGCGCTGGCGTCGACGGTCGTGACGCCGCGGCGCAGGGCGGCGAGGGTGTTGGCCAGGGCCTGGCCGTAGGTGTCGTGGAAGTGCACCGCGACGCGGTCGACGCCCACGCCGGCGGCCGTGCACGCGTCGAGCACCGCGTCGACGTGGCCGGGGGTGCCGGTGCCGATGGTGTCGCCGAGGGAGACCTCGTGGCAGCCCAGGTCGGTGAGCCGGCGGGCCACGGCGGCGACCTGCCCGGGCTCGACCGCGCCCTCCCACGGGTCGCCGAAGCACATCGAGACGTACCCGCGCACGCGCAGCCCCGCCGCGAGCGCCCGCGCGAGGACCGGCTCGAACATCGCGAACTGCCCGTCCAGCGACCGGTTGAGGTTGCGCTGCGCGAAGGTCTCCGTGGCGCTGGCGAACACGGCGACGTGCTCCACCCCGGCCTCCAGCGCCCGGTCGAGCCCCCGCTCGTTGGGCACCAGCACCGGCAGGTCCAGCCCGGCCGGTCGGCCGAGCGCCGCGAGCAGGTCGGCGGCGTCGGCGAGCTGGGGCACCCAGCGCGGGTGCACGAAGCTGGTGGCCTCGATCGTCGTCAGCCCGGCCGCGGCCAGGCGGCGGACGAACTCGGCCTTGACCTCGACGGGCACCACGGTCTGCTCGTTCTGCAGGCCGTCGCGCGCGCCCACCTCGTAGACCGTCACGCGCTCCGGCAGCCCCGCGGCGGGCGCCACCATCGGCAGGGCCCCCGGACCGGTCGGGCTCACGGGGCGGCCGGCCGCAGGTGCACGACGTCGCCGGCCGCCACCGCGCGCCGGTGGCCCGCGGAGTCGAGCAGCAGCAGCCGGCCGTCGGCGTCCACGTCCTCGGCGATGCCCGACAGCGACGTGCCGCCCGGCAGCTCCACCCGCACGGGCGAGCCCAGGCTGGCGCAGCCGGCGCGGTAGTCGGCGCGCAGGCGGGTGGCGTCGGCGTCGCCGCGCCCGGCCCGCCAGGCGGCCTCCCGCTCGGCCAGCCGCGTGAGCAGCGCGACCAGCACCTCCGTGCGGTCGACGGGCCGCCCGGCGGCCTCGGTGAGCGAGACCGCGCCGGGCTGGTCGGACGGGGCCCCGTCGACGTTGATGCCGATGCCGACGACCACCGCCGGGCGCGTCGGGTCGGCGACCTCGGCCAGTATGCCGGCGGCCTTGCGCGGCCCGGGTGCGCCGTCGGGGTCGCCGACGAGCAGGTCGTTGGGCCACTTCAGCCCGGCGGGCACCCCGGCGACCGACCGCACGGCGTCGAGCGCGGCCAGCCCGGTCAGCAGCGGCAGCCAGCCGAAGCGCGACGGGTGCACGCCGGTGGGCCGGAACAGCACGCTCACGGTGAGCCCGGACCCGGGCGGGGAGACCCAGCTGCGCGCCAGGCGGCCCCGCCCGGCGTCCTGGTGCTCGGCGACCAGCACGGTGCGGTCGGGCGCACCGGCGGCGGCCGCGGCGAGCAGGTCGGCGTTGGTGGACCCGGTGCGCTCGACCACGTCGAGCTGCGCCCACGGGCCGACGAGCGCGGCGCGCAGCGCCGGGGCGTCCAGGGGCTGCGCAGTGCGGGTCACACCTGGGCACGGTACCGGCGGCGCGCGGGGTTGCCGAGCCGGACGAGCGCCGCTCCGCCGGACCGGCAGGCGCGCGCGGCGGGCGGTTCAGCCGCGCGCGGGGACCGCGAGCAGCGCCTCGCTGGGCGGCGGGATCGCGATCGCCCGCGCCGAGCGCCGGCCCAGGAGGCGGGCCAGGGGGCGGATCCGCGCGGCGACCTTGAGCAGCGCCAGCGGCTCGGGGTCGCCGCGGCGCAGGCGCTCCACGCTGCCGCGCTCGGTGCGGACCTGGTTGCGCTGCTCGGCGTCGGAGACGGCGCGTCGGCGCACCTCGAACGCGCGGGCGGCGGCGTCGACCGCCGCCGGGTCCCCCGACACCAGCGGGCCGGCGAGGGTGTTGCCGGCGTCGGCGGCGTCGGCCACGGCGATGTTGATGCCGTTGCCGCCCACCGGCGAGATGACGTGGGCGGCGTCGCCGAGCAGCAGCAGCCCGGGCCGGTACCAGCTCGGCAGCCGCGTGATGCGCACGTTGAGCAGCGTGAGCTGGGAGAAGTCGGTGAGCCCGTCGAGGCGGTCGCCCAGCCAGGGCAGCTGCTCGCGGGCCAGCGCGACGACGGGCCCGACGCCCGCCTCGCGGGTCTGCGCCACCGTGCCCGTGGGGATGATGTAGCCGAGCTGCCAGACCCGGCCCTGCCCGAGGGCGACGACGGCGCGGCCCGGCGCGGAGAAGTAGTCCAGCCCGGACAGCGCCGGGTCGTCCGGGCGCCGCGGCACCTCGAACCACAGGATGTCCAGCCCCGCGCCCAGCTCCTCGGTGGCGAAACCGCCCAGGCGGCGGGTCTGGGAGAACCTCCCGTCGGCGCCGACGACCAGCGGCGCGCGCACCTCGCGCGCCTCTCCGCCGCCGACGCGGTAGCGGACGCCGACGACCCGGCCGTCCTCCTCGACCAGCCCGCTGACGCGGGCCGACATCTCCAGGGTGAACCCGGGGAAGACGGCCGCCTCCTCGGCGAGCAGGGTGAGGAACTCCGGCTGCGGCACCAGCACGTAGTGCGGGTGGCGGCGGCTGGCCGTCGAGTAGTCCGCCAGCCGGTAGCTGCCGCTCGGGGCGTGCCAGGTGAAGCCGTCGGCGACGGCGTGCGGGCGGGCCAGCACCTCGTCACCCAGGCCCAGCTCGTCGAGCCAGTCCATCACGGCCGGGGCCAGGGAGTCGCCGCGGAAGCGCCGGGCGAAGTCGCCCCGCGCCTCCAGCAGCGCCACCCGCAGCCCCTGGCGCGCGAGGAGGTAGGCCAGCACCATCCCGCCGGGACCGCCCCCGACGACCACGCAGTCCTGCTTCTCCACCGGTAATCCTCTCGACGATCGAGAGGCTACCAGGGGGAGGCCCTACCGGCGACCGGCGAAGTAGGGGTTGGCCGCGCCGCGGAACATGAACAGGATCGCGCCGATGAGCAGCACGAGCTGCACGACCGACAGCAGGACGCTGATGACGCCGAGCGCGCCGATCGAGAGCGTCGTGCCCGCGCTGAACAGCCCGAGGAGACCGAAGAGCACGCTCAGCCCGCCGAGGACGGCGAGGAGGATCCGGGCCCAGTTGCGGCCCTTGCGCATCTGGAAGATCACCAGGACCTGGAGCACGAGGATGACCAGGCCGATCACCGCGCCGACGATCGCACCGACGCGGCCGGCCGTCGCGACCTCCGGCGGCAGCGTGGACAGGTCGACCCCGGACTGCCGCAGCGCGGCCTCGGTGATCGCGTCGAGGCTGAGGAACGACAGGATCGCCCCGATCAGCCCCAGGGCGACCACGGCGAGCCAGAGCTTGAAGGAGGTCTCGACCTCCTTCGGCGGGGCCCCGGCCGTGCCGGTGCCCGGGCCGGGGAACCCGCCGGACCCCGACCCCGACACGGACCCCGAGCCGTAGGCGGGCTGGGAGGACTGACCGCCGTACGGGTACTGCTGGCCCCCGTACTGCTGGCCCCCGTACTGCTGACCCCCCGAGGGCGGCGCCCCGTAGGGCTGACCGGGCGGCGGGTACCCGCCCGGCTGCTGGCCGTACTGCTGACCGGGGCCCTGCTGGCCCGGGTACGGCGGCTGGCCCGGGTACTGGCCCGGTCCCTGGTTGGGGTCCTGCCCGTAGGGCGGACCCACCGGTGGCTGGCTCACGACACTGCACTCCCTGATCGACGGCCGCCGCTTCACCGCGCCGACCTGGAGCGATGATCCAACCGCGACCCGGCGGCGGCGACAAGACGTGGAGGTGACCGAGCTTGCACGGCTGCGGGGTTACCGGCGGGTTAGAGTCCGCGACCATGAGCGCCGCCACCGAGCCGATCGGGGACGCGTCCGGCACCGCAGCCGACACCCCCGACGTCCACACGACCGCCGGGAAGCTGGCGGACCTCCTCCAGCGCGTCGACGCCGCGGTGCACGCGGGCACGGAGGCCGCTGTCGCGCGGCAGCACGCCAAGGGCCGCCAGACCGCGCGCGAGCGGATCGACCAGCTGCTGGACCCGGGGTCGTTCGTGGAGCTGGACGCGCTGACCCGGCACCGCTCGACCAACTTCGGCATGGACGCCAAGCGGCCGTTCGGGGACGGCGTCGTCACCGGCACGGGCACGGTCGACGGCCGCCCGGTGGCGGTGTTCAGCCAGGACGCCACGGTGTTCGGCGGGGCGCTCGGCGAGGTGTACGGCGAGAAGATCGTCAAGGTCATGGACCTCGCGGTCAAGATCGGCTGCCCGGTCATCGGCATCAACGACGGCGGCGGCGCACGCATCCAGGAGGGCGTCGTCGCGCTCGGGCTCTACGGCGACATCTTCGTGCGCAACGTGCGCAGCTCCGGCGTCGTCCCGCAGATCTCCCTGATCATGGGCGCCTGCGCGGGCGGTGCGGTCTACTCCCCCGCCCTCACCGACTTCACCGTGATGGTCGACGAGACCAGCCACATGTTCATCACCGGTCCGGACATCATCCGGACGGTGACGGGCGAGGAGGTCGACTTCGAGGAGCTGGGCGGCGGCCGCACCCACAACACGAAGTCGGGCGTGGCCCACTACCTCGCCCCCGACGAGGCCGATGCGCTCGACTACGTCAAGGAGCTGCTGGGCTACCTGCCGTCCAACAACCTCTCCGAGCCGCCGGCGTACCCGGCGCCGGAGCCGGTGGGCGGGTCGATCGCCGACGGGCTCACCGAGTCCGACCTGGAGCTCGACGCGCTCATCCCGGACTCCGCCAACACCCCGTACGACATCCGCGACGTGATCACGAGGGTGGTCGACGAGGGCGAGTTCCTCGAGGTGCACGAGCTGTTCGCCCCGAACATCGTGTGCGGGTACGCGCGGGTCGAGGGCCGCTCGGTGGGCGTGGTGGCCAACCAGCCCACGCAGTTCGCCGGCTGCCTCGACATCGACGCGTCGGAGAAGGCGAGCCGCTTCGTCCGCACCTGCGACGCCTTCAACATCCCTATCGTCACGTTCGTCGACGTCCCCGGCTTCCTGCCCGGCACCGAGCAGGAGTGGAACGGCATCATCCGCCGCGGCGCCAAGCTGATCTACGCCTACGCGGAGGCGACGGTCCCGAAGGTCACGGTGATCACGCGCAAGGCCTACGGCGGCGCCTACGACGTCATGGGCTCCAAGCACCTGGGCGCCGACATCAACGTCGCCTGGCCGACCGCGCAGATCGCGGTGACGGGCGCGGCCGGCGCGGTGAGCATCCTGTACCGCAAGGAGCTCGCCGGCCTGGAGGGCGACGAGCTCGCCGCCCGGCGGGCGGAGCTGCAGCAGCAGTACGAGGACACCCTCTGCAACCCCTACATCGCCGCCGACCGCGGCTACATCGACGGCGTCATCCCGCCCTCGCACACCCGCGGCTACGTCGGGCGCGCCCTGCGCACGCTGGCCACCAAGCGCGAGGCCGTGCCCGCCCGCAAGCACGGCAACATCCCGCTGTGAGCGCGCAGGAGCGCCCGCCCGCCCGCGCACGGGTCCGGAGGGCCGGATGAGCGACGAGGAGACGCCCGAGGAGCGGCGCGCGCTGTTCCGGGTGGTGCGCGGCGAGCCCTCGGACGCCGAGCTCGCCGCGCTGACCGCCGTGCTCGCCGCCGCGACCGCGAGCGGCGGCGGCGGGGAGGCCCCCGCCCGCCCCGCGGACCGCTGGTCGGACCCGGCCGCCCGGCTGCGCACCCCCCTGGTGCCCGGCCCGGGCGCCTGGCAGCGGACGTACTGGCCGCGCTGACCCGGCAGCGCGTCGGCGCGCGCGGCCGGCGCGCCCGGAGCAGGATCCCCGGGTGTGAAGGCCACCTGGAACGGCGCCGTGATCGCCGAGAGCGACGACACCGTCGTCGTCGAGAACAACCACTACTTCCCCGCCGACTCGGTGAGGGCCGAGTACCTGCGCGACTCGACCCACAGCACGGTCTGCCCGTGGAAGGGCACGGCGAGCTACAAGACCCTCGTGGTCGACGGGCGGGAGAACCCCGACGCGGCCTGGTACTACCCGCAGGCGAAGGCGGAGGCGAAGCGGATCGAGGGCCACTACGCCTTCTGGCGCGGGGTGCAGGTCTCGCCCTAAGTCCTGATCAAGTCCGTGGACGGGTCGGCGTGACCCCGCCCACACTCGAGCCCGACGGCCGGGAACGGCAGGCGTCCGGGGGGACGCCCGCCGCGGCCGACGGGAGGTGCGCCGTGGACGTGGTGCTCGTGGTCGGGGCGTTCGTGTTCCTCGTCGTCATGGTGGCCGTGGCCGCTGTGTCCGGCCGGGCCGGCCGACGCGCCCGGTCGCGCTCGGCGGTCGGGGCCGACTTCCCCGGGTCCTGGTCCGACGGCTGGTCCGGCGGCGGCGGTGACGGGGACGGGGGCTCGTCCTGCGGCGGTGGCGGCGGCGGTGGCGGCGGCGGGGACGGCGGGGGCGGCGGCGGGGGCGGCTGAGCCCCGGCCGTCAGGCCCCGACCGGCGCGGTGGAGCGCGCGAGCGCGTGCTCCACCAGCGCGACGAGCACGGCCCGGCTCGACGCCGGGTCGCGCGCGTCGAGCCGCACCACCGGGACGTCGGGGGGCAGGGCGAGCGCATCGCGCACGTCCGCGACGTCGTGGGCGTCGGTGCCGGGGAACCGGTTGACGCCGACGACGAACGGCAGCCGCCTGCTCTCGAAGTAGTCGATCGCCGGGAAGCAGTCGTCGATGCGGCGCAGGTCGACGAGGACGACCGCGCCGACGCCGCCCCGCGCCAGCTCGTCCCACATGAACCAGAAGCGCGTCTGGCCGGGCGTCCCGAACAGGTAGAGGATCAGCGCGTCGTCCACCGTGATCCGGCCGAAGTCCATCGCGACCGTGGTCGTGCGCTTGTCGGGCACGGCGGCCGAGTCGTCCACGCCGATCGACGCGGTGGTCATCGCCTGCTCGGTGAGCAGCGGCGGGATCTCCGACAGCGCCTGCACCAGCGTCGTCTTGCCCGCGCCGAACCCTCCTGCGACGAGCACCTTGAGCGGGATCAGCGCGTCCTCGTCGTCCCCCACAGCCGCGCCCCCGGTCTCAGCGTCCACGCAGTCCCTCCAGCAGTCGTTCCAGCACGGCGGTCGACGGGCCGCCCTCCGCGGTCGGGGGCAGGTGCACGGCGAGGTGCCCGCCCGCCACGAGATCGCTGACGACGACCCGGGCCACCCCCACGGGCACCTGCAGCACCGCACCGATCTCGGCGATCGACACGGGCCGCTCCGCGAGCTCCACGGTGGTGCGGTACTCCGGCTGCCACGCGGCGGGCGGCGGCACGCCGGTCGTGGTCACGAGCGTCTCCACGGGCATGTCCTCGACGCCCCGGGAGCGCGTGCGGCCGCGGGTGAGCGCGTAGACGGGCACCACCCGCCCGCCCCGGTCGGACATCAGCTCCCGCCCGCCGCCGGGCGCAGCGCCGGTGTGAGCGCGTGCCCGACCCGCTTGGCCAGCAGCGTCATCTCGTAGCCGACCATGCCCATGTCGCAGTGGCGGTCGGCGTACACCGCCAGCGCGGCGCCGTGGCCGATCGTCGTGACGAACAGGTAGCCCCCGGCCATCTCCAGGATGGTCTGGGTCACCGGGCCGGCCGCCAGCAGGTGCGCGGTGCCGCGGGCCAGGCTGACCAGCCCGCACGCCGCGGCGGCCAGCTGGTCGCCCAGCGCCTCGCCGACCCGCGTGGACGCGGCCATGCGCAGGCCGTCGGCCGACACCACGAGCCCGTGCACGACGCCGGGCGTCCCCTCGGCGAACTCCTCCAGGAGCCAGTCCAGCTGTGCGCGGCGCTTCATCGCTGGTCCTCGATCCGCTGGGCCGCGGCGCGGCTGGCCTGGTAGCGCGACAGCGCCGAGCCCGCGGCGGGGTCGGGCGGGGTATCGGGCAGGGCGTCGCCCGGCGCGCGCAGCTCGGGCGCCAGGTGCGACTGCGGCACGCGCCGCCGCAGGCCGCCAGGTGACGTCCCCGCCGCCGCGGCGGGCGGGGCCACCGCGGCGGCGCGGGCGCCGGCGCCGTTCGCGGCGCCCTGGGGAGCGGGGGCCGGGGCCGCGTGGGCCGGGGCCGCGTGGGCCGGGGCCGCGGGGACCTGACCGGCCGGGACGGGCGTCGCGCGCGGCCGCGGGCTCGGCACGAAGGACGCGGTGGCCGGCAGCGACCCGTCGGGGGCGGGGGGCGCACCGTGCAGCTCGGGGTCCCACCAGCCCCGCCAGCCCCCGTCCGGCACGGCGTCCGGCGCGGGCGCGAACGGGGCGACCCACTCCGTGGCCGGGATGCCCGGCACCGCCGCCGGGGCGGGCCGGGGCGCCGGAGCCGGGGCGGGGATGCCCGCCGGCGGGGTGACCACCCCTCGGGCGTCGGCTCGTCCCCCGACGCCGAGCGGGGCGAACAGCGCCGCGGGCAGGGCGGCGACGGCCGTGATCCCCGAGCCGGGGGTGGCGGTCAGCGAGACCCGGATCCCGTGCCGGGCGGCGAGCCGGGACACGACGTGGAAGCCCAGGCGCTGGGTGGCGGCCACGTCGACGTCCCGCGGGTCGGACAGCAGCTCGTTGGCGGCGGCCAGGTCGTCCGGCGGCATGCCGACGCCCCAGTCCTCCACGGTGACCAGCCACGCCGCGTCCTCGCGGGGGTCGCGGCGGGCGCGGACGGTGACGGAGGTGTCCGGCGGGGAGAACCGCACGGCGTTCTCCGTGAGCTCGGCGAGCAGGTGCGTGAGGTCGGCGACCAGGTGCCCGAACACCGCGCCGGCGACCTCGGGCACCTGCTGCTCGACCCGGTCGAGGTCCTCGGTCTCGGCGACGGCGGCGCGGACGACGTCGCGCAGCAGCACCGGCGCCGACCAGACCCGCGGGGGCTGCTCGCCGGCCAGCACGAGCAGGCTCTCGGCGTTGCGCCGCACCCGGGTGGCCAGGTGGTCGAGGGTGAACAGCTCGGCGAGCACGTCGGGGTCCTGCTCGGAGTCCTCCAGCTGGTTGATGATGTCCAGCTGGCGGTAGAGCATGCTCTGGTTGCGCCGGGCCAGGTTCACCAGCAGGTCCGAGGCGAACCGGCGGCGGCCGATCTCGGCGTCGGCGGTGACGAGCTTGCGGCCCAGCGCCTCCTTCTGCGTCTGCTCGTCCTCGGTGATGCGCCAGAAGATGACCATGCCGACGCAGGCCGCCAGCACCGCCAGGCCGTGGATGGAGGACCACAGCCAGGGGTCCGCCTGCCCCGCCGGGTGGGCGAAGATCACGTTACCGAGCCAGATCGTGCCGATGCTGTGGCTGATGACGGTGAAGCCGACGTTCCACAGGAACGGCACCCAGTCCTGGTACAGGGCGATGAAGCCGATGATGATGAAGAAGTGGAAGTGCGCCTCGATGCTGCCCGTCGTGATGACGACGAGCGCGGCGGAGCAGAACACCAGCCCGCCGGTGATGGCGAACGACGCCGGGCGCCGGCTCGTCAGCACCCAGCCGAGGACGAGCCCCAGCAGCGGGCCGACCAGCACCGACCCCACCACGACCGGCGGGTTGCCCAGGGCGAACCCGAGCAGGGCGATGCCGGGCAGGTGCAGGGCGAGCGTGATGCGCAGCAACCGGTGCCGGCGCGCCCACGCGCGGTCGTCGAGGGTGTTGCCGCGCGGCAGCCACTCCAGCAGGCGGGCGGCCGGACCGGCCGCCTGCTGCACGACTGGCGCGGCGGCACCACCCGCGGTCGGATCCACAACCATCGTTCCCACTCCGCTCTCGCCGGGCCCGGTGGTCACCGGCGGTGTGCGGAACGGTACGACACGTGGTCGTCCAATCGGCCCGATCACACACTGCACCGGACCGACAGCGGATCGCTACTCCACCGTTCGGCCTAGTCTCCATCGATGTTCGTCGCTCGGGACCGACCGCCGGGCGCGGCGGGAGCGCGGTCCTGCACGGTCGGCGATCCGCAGCGCGCGTTCGGCGCTCCGCGACCCTCCACGCGCTTCGCGCCGGCAGGGGTCCGGTGTGCGGCCGGACGGCGGTGCGGTCCGGCGGGGCCGAGCGGTTCCGTAGGGTCCGGCGACGTGCGCGTCGTCCTCGCCTCCGCCTCCCCCGCCCGGCTCGGCCTGCTCCGCGCCGCCGGGCTCGATCCCCTCGTCGAGGTCTCCGACGTCGACGAGGACGCGCTGCTCGGTGCGATGCCGCAGGCCGCGCCCGCGGAGAAGGTGACCGCGCTGGCCGGGGCGAAGGCGACCACGGTGGCGCGCCGGCTCGACCTCGACGACGCCGTGGTGATCGGCTGCGACTCGATGCTCCACCTCGACGGCGAGCTGTGCGGCAAGCCCGCCTCGGTCGACCGGGCGCGCGAGCGCTGGCGGGCCATGGCCGGACGCACCGGCGATCTCGTCACCGGGCACGCCGTGCTGCGCGTCGTGGACGGGGAGATCGACCGCGTCGCCGAGGGCCACGCCGTCACCGCGGTGCGGTTCGGCGAGCCGACCGCGGCGGAGCTGGAGGCCTACCTCGCCACCCGCGAGCCGCTGGCCGTCGCGGGGGCGTTCACGCTCGACGGGCTCGGCGGCTGGTTCGTCGACGGCATCGACGGCGACCCGTCGAACGTCGTCGGGCTGAGCCTGCCGCTCGTGCGGCGCCTGCTGGCGGGCGTCGGCGTCACCGTCACCGACCTGTGGAGCTCCCCGCGCGCCTGACGCCGGGCGCCCGGCGTGCCGTCGCCGACCGGACTAACCTCGGGCCCATGGCTCTGGAGAACGACCCCGACCCCAAGCTGGCCGAGTACGCGCACCCGGAGCGGCTGGTCACCACCGCGTGGCTGGCCGAGCACCTCGGCGAGCCCGGCCTCGTCGTCGTCGAGTCCGACGAGGACGTGCTGCTCTACGACACCGGGCACGTGCCCGGCGCGGTGAAGGTCGACTGGCACACCGAGCTCAACGACCCGGTCACGCGCGACTACGTCGACGGCGCGCGCTTCGCCCAGCTCTGCGCCGAGCGCGGTATCGGCCGCGACTCCACGGTGGTGTTCTACGGCGACCGCAACAACTGGTGGGCCACCTACGCGCTGTGGGTGTTCAGCCTGTTCGGCCACCCCGACGTGCGCATCCTCGACGGCGGCCGCACCAAGTGGGTGGCCGAGGGCCGCGAGATGACGGTGGAGGCGCCCAAGCCCGACGTCACCGAGTACCCCGTGGTCGAGCGCGACGACTCCACGCTGCGCGCGTTCAAGGAGGACGTGCTGGCCCACCTGGGACGGCCGATGGTCGACGTGCGGTCGCCGGGCGAGTACTCCGGCGAGCTGCTGCACATGCCCGACTACCCGCAGGAGGGCGCCGTCCGCGGCGGCCACATCCCCGGCGCCGCCAGCGTGCCGTGGGCGCGGGCCGCGGCCGAGGACGGCACGTTCCGCCCCCGCGCCGAGCTGTCGGCGATCTACGAGGCCGAGCAGGGCCTGTCCCCGTCGGACGACGTCGTCGCCTACTGCCGCATCGGCGAGCGCTCCAGCCACACCTGGTTCGTGCTCACCCACCTGCTCGGCTTCGACCGGGTGCGCAACTACGACGGCAGCTGGACCGAGTGGGGCAACTCCGTGCGCGTGCCGATCGTGCAGGGGCCGGAGCGCGGGTCGGCATGACGCAGGAGGGATCCGCGCTGCCGCCGCAGCTCGCCGAGCTGGTGGACGAGTTCGCCGAGGTCGGCCCGAAGCAGCGCCTCGAGCTGCTCCTGGAGCTCTCCCGCGAGCTCCCGGAGCTGCCCGAGCGCTACGCCGACGCGGCGGACTCGATGGAGCAGGTGCACGAGTGCCAGTCGCCGCTGTTCCTGGCCGTGGAGGTGGACGAGGCGCAGAAGGTGCACCTGTTCTTCTCCGCCCCGCCGGGGGCGCCGACGACGCGCGGCTTCGCCTCGATCATGCACACGGGCCTGGACGGGGAACCGGCCGCGGACGTCCTCGCCGTGCCCGACGACTTCTACACCGCGCTCGGGCTGGCCCAGGCGGTCAGCCCGCTGCGGCTGCGCGGCATGTCGGCGATGCTCTCGCGGATCAAGAAGCAGGTGCGCAGCGCCGTCGCCTGACCCCCACCTCAAGTCCTGGTGAAGAACGTTCCCCGCGCGACGTGACCCACGCGACACTGGGGTCGTCCGACACGGACGACCACGGGAGGTGCTCGATATGGGCGAGACCTGGGGGATCGGCGGGCCGGCCTTCCTGGTCGGCTACCTGCTGCTGGCGGCGGTCACCTGGACCGTGACCGTCCGGCGGCGTCGCGCGCTGGCGGACGGGCCGGACCGGCCCGCCCCGCGGCACCCGCACGACCTCGCGTTCCTCAACGGCGGCCCCGACCTGGCCGTGACCTCGGCCCTGACGTCGATGCACCTGACCGGCACGGTGACGTCGCGTCGCGGTGACGTGCTGGCCGCGGGCCGCCTCGGCTCCGGTGCCGATGCGCTGGAGCGGGCGATCCACGCCGCGACCGCCGCGCCGGTGCCGCGGCGGCGCCTGCCCCTGGCCCGCCCGGTCCGCACGGCGCTCGACGCGCAGGAGGAGAGGCTGGTGGCCGACGGCCTGCTGCTCGCCGAGCCGCAGCGCCGCGCGGTCCGCGCCGTCGGCTGGTGGACCGCGGCCGTGGCCGGGCTGGGGCTGCTGCGGCTGCTGGCCGGGGTGGCCGACGGCCGCCCGGTGGGCCTGCTCGCGTTCGCCCTCGCCGGGGTCGCGGCCCTGGCCCTGGTGCAGCTGCTGCACGCCCCGCGCCGGACGCGGGCGGGCGACCGCCTGCTCGTCCGGCTGCGCCGGGAGAACGCGGCGCTCGCGCCGGACATGCGGCCCGACTGGGTCGCGTACGGCCCCGCGGCCGCCGCCACCGGCATCGGCCTGTTCGGGACCGGCGCCCTGTGGGCGTCCGACCCGGCCCTGGCCGAGGAGCTGGCCCTGCAGCGCTCCCCCGGCGGCGGCGACGGGGGCGGCGGTGGCTCCGTCGGCGGGGACGGCGGCGGCGGTGACGGCGGCGGTGGCTGCGGTGGCGGCTGCGGCGGCTGAGACCCGGCGCGGCGGCCGGGAGCAGCTGGCCGGGGTCGGCCTCGGCTGGCGCCCGGAGATCGCCGGCGTGGTCGCCGGGGCGACGGACCTCGGGTTCGCCGAGGTCGTCGCCGAGGGGTTCGACCCCCGCGCCGACGCGGGTCCGTCTCGAGGGGTGGCGGACCTGCGGCGGCGCGGGGTCGCGGTGGTGCCGCACGGCGTCCGGCTCTCGCTGGGGGGCACCGACCCGCTCGACGCGCACCGCGTCACCCACCTCGCGGCCTGCGCGGCCGCGCTGGACGCACCGCTGGTCAGCGAGCACGTGGCGTTCGTCCGCGCGGCCGGCCGCGAGGCCGGGCACCTGCTGCCGCTGCCGCGCACCCGGGAGGCCCTGGACGTGCTCGCCCGCAACGCGGCGCGCACGCGGGCCGAGCTCGACGTCCCGCTCGCGCTGGAGCCGATCGCGGCCCTGCTCGACTGGCCCGAGGACGAGATGGGCGAGGGCGAGTTCCTCACCCGGTTGCTCGACCGCACCGGCGCCCTCCTGCTGCTCGACGTGGCCAACGTGCACGCGAACGCGGTCAACCGGGGCCAGGACGCCCGGGCGGTGCTCGACACCCTGCCGCTGGACCGCATCGCCTACGTCCACGTCGCGGGCGGGGACGAGCGCGGCGGGCTCTACCACGACACGCACACCGCACCCGTCCCCGGTCCGGTGCTGGCCCTGCTCCGCGACCTGGTCGACCGCCTCCCGGAGCCGCCGCCGGTGATGCTGGAGCGCGACGGGCGCTACCCGCCCGCCGCCGCGCTGCACGCGGAGCTGGCCGCGATCCGGGCCGCCGCCGCACCGACCGGCCACCGCCCCCCGGCCCGGCCCGGTCCCGCCGGCCTCCGCGCCCCGGTGCGCCGGGCTCCGCGCCCGGGTCCGGCCGACCCCGGGGACGCGCTCGACCGCCGGCAGTCCGCGCTCGTCGGCGCGCTCGTCGCCGCCGACCCGGTCCCCGCCGGCCTCGACACCGGCCGCGTCGCCGCCACCCGCGAGGCCCTGGTGCGCAAGCGGGCCGGGTCGGCCGCCGCGGCCTGGCCGCGCCTGGCCGCCGCGGTGCCGGACTGGGCGGCCGTCTTCGCCGCGCACGCCCGCCCGCACGGCGGCGCCCCGCCCGGTGCGCTGCGCGACGGCTGGGACGTCGCCCGGGTCCTGCACGACCGGGGTGAGCTGCCCGACGCCGCGTCCGGGGAGCTCGCCGAGCGCGAGGCCGCCCTGCACTACGACGGCGCGTCCGCCCCCCGGCGACGCCGGTGGTGGAGCCGGGTGCGGCGTCGAGCACGCCGCGAGGACTTCTCCCCCGCCGCGTGCCAAACTCCGCGGTAACTTCGCGCCGGGGCGTCGCTCCCGGCCGTGCTGAGGAGGCTGCGCAGAAGATGACGTCGGGAAACGTGCCGCGGTTGAGCAAGGTCCTCGTCGCGAACCGCGGCGAGATCGCCGTCCGGGTGATCCGCGCCTGCGCCGACGCCGGCCTGGCCAGCGTCGCCGTCTACGCCGACCCCGACCGGGACGCGCCGTTCGTCCGGCTCGCCGACGAGGCCTTCGCGCTGGGCGGCACCACCGCGGCCGAGTCCTACCTCGCGATCGACAAGGTCGTCGACGCGGCGCGCAGGGCGGGTGCCGACGGCGTCCACCCCGGCTACGGCTTCCTGTCGGAGAACGCCGACTTCGCCCAGGCCGTGATCGACGCGGGCCTGATCTGGATCGGCCCGACCCCGCAGGCGATCCGCGACCTCGGGGACAAGGTGACCGCCCGGCACATCGCCACCCGCGCGGGCGCCCCGCTCGTCCCCGGCACCGACGACCCGGTCTCCGACGCCGACGAGGTGCTCGCCTTCGCCCGCGAGCACGGTCTGCCCGTGGCGATCAAGGCGGCGTTCGGCGGCGGCGGGCGCGGCATGAAGGTCGCTCGCACCGAGGAGGAGATCCCCGAGCTGTACGACTCGGCGGTGCGCGAGGCCACGGCCGCCTTCGGCCGCGGCGAGTGCTTCGTCGAGCGCTACCTCGACAAGCCGCGCCACGTCGAGGCCCAGGTGCTCGCCGACACCCACGGCAACGTCATCGTCGTCGGCACCCGCGACTGCTCGCTGCAGCGCCGCTTCCAGAAGCTCGTGGAGGAGGCGCCCGCGCCGTTCCTGACCGACGAGCAGCGCGCCACCATCCACGAGGCGTCGAAGAAGATCTGCCGGGAGGCCGGCTACCACGGCGCCGGCACCGTGGAGTTCCTCGTCGGGCAGGACGGGCTGATCTCCTTCCTCGAGGTCAACACCCGCCTGCAGGTGGAGCACCCGGTCTCGGAGGAGACCAGCGGGCTCGACCTCGTCCGCGAGCAGTTCCGCATCGCCGAGGGCGAGGTGCTGAACCTGCTGGAGGACCCGGAGCCGCGCGGGCACTCCATCGAGTTCCGCATCAACGGCGAGGACGCCGGGCGCGGCTTCCTGCCCGCTCCCGGCACCGTGTCGGCGATCTCCTTCCCCGCCGGGCCCGGCGTCCGCGTCGACGCGGGCGTCGAGGCCGGGTCGGTGATCGGCGGGCAGTTCGACTCGCTGCTGGCCAAGCTGATCGTCACCGGCTCCGACCGCGCCCAGGCGCTGGAGCGCTCGCGGCGCGCGCTGCGGGAGTTCCGGGTGGAGGGCATGGCGACGGTGCTGCCGTTCCACCGCGCCGTCGTCGACGACCCGGCGTTCGCCGCGTCCTCCGAGGAGGACTTCACCGTCCACACCCGGTGGATCGAGACCGAGTGGGACAACACCGTGCCGCCGTTCGAGGGCGGCGCGGGCGCGGAGACCGACGACTCGCCGCGGACGTCGGTGGTCGTGGAGGTCGGCGGCCGGCGGCTGGAGGTGTCGCTGCCGGGCGACCTCTCCTTCGGCGGCGGCGGCGGCGGTGGCACCGGCGCTGCGGCGGGCGCGGCCAAGGCGGCCCCGCGCCGGCGCGGCGGCGGGGGCGGCGGCGCCAAGGCCTCCGGCGACGCCGTCACGGCACCGATGCAGGGCACGATCATCAAGGTCGCCGTGGCCGACGGCGACACGGTCGCCGCGGGCGACCTCGTCGTGGTGCTCGAGGCCATGAAGATGGAGAACCCCGTCACGGCCCACAAGGCCGGCACGATCACGGGGCTGTCCGCCGAGCAGGGCGCGTCGGTGACGCAGGGCAGCGTGCTCTGCGAGATCGAGGGCTGAGGGCCAGGATCTCGACGTGGAACCCGTCGAGATCAACGCCGGCGCCTGGTACCTGCGGGCGCTGCGGCACGACGACCGCGTCGACGACGTCCCCGCGCTCGTCGGCGCGTTCGCCGACCCCGCGTTCCAGCGCTGGGCGGTGCCCGGGCTCCCGGCCACCCCCGAGGCGGCCGCCCGCTACGTCGCCCGGCGCTCGCAGGAGTGGGCCAACGACGAGCGCTGCTCCTGGGCGGTGGCCGACCCGGTGACCGGTGCGCTGCGGGCCGAGATCGACCTCAAGGACCTCCAGCTCGCCGGCGGCACCGCCGAGCTGGCCGTCTTCACGGTGCCCGCTGTGCGGGGCACCGGGCTGATGCGCGCGGTCGTGCCGGTCGTGCTGCGGTTCGGCTTCGGGGCCCTGGGCCTGCACCGCGTCGCCTACCGGCACGCCGACGACAACGCGGCCTCGGAGGCCCTGGCCCGCAGCAGCGGGTTCGTGTTCGAGGGCCGCGAGCGCGGCGCCCACCTGTGCGACGGCGAGCGCCGCGACGGGCTGCTGTGGTCCCGCCTGGCGACCGACCGTTGACGGAGCGCGACCGCGCTGCCTAGCGTCTGCCCTGCCAGGTCAGATCCCACTGCTGACCGCGCCGTGCTGGACAAGTGCATAGCGGACGAGCAGTGACCCCACCCGTGTGACCGTCCACGGGGCCCGGTACCTCCGCCACGCGGATGCCGCGCCGCGGATCCCTCCCACCACGCGAGGACGCGCCGTGGGACGTCCCCAGTCCTCCAGGCGACGAGGATCCGTCATGCCCCCCGAACCCGACCACTACGTCACGACCCACATCCACACCGACGGGCCCATCCCGGGCCCCCACTCCCTGCTCACCCTGACCTCGGCGGCGTACTCCCACGCCGGGGTCCCGATCAGCTCGTTCACCGCGAACGTGCGCGAACTGCCCGGTGCCACCCTCCACCCGATCGCGCTCGCCGACTGGCGCGCCCGGGCCGAGGACTGGCTCTGCACCCGCCGGGCCTCCCGACCGCCCGCCGTCGCGATGGCGGCCTACGAGCGCTGGATCGGCTCCCTCCCGGGGCCGACGGCGCTCGTGGCCGACACCGCCCGGCCCGACTACCTGTTCGTCTACTGGTACCTGCAGCGCTTCACCGGCCGCTGGCCGTTCGCCGCGCTGCGGCTCGACCCGGTGACGGGCGCGGGCTTCCCCGAACCCGGGGTGTGCGCCCTCTCCGGGTGCCGGACCCGGATCGCGGAGCTCGCGAGCTGAACGGTGCGACGGCCGGTGCTGCTGCAGCAGCACCGGCCGTCGGCGTCCCGGGGTCCGGCGGGCGCCGTCAGGGCAGCCGCGTGGAGCGGCGCAGGGCGTCCACCCCGGCCGCGCCCGCCACCCCGGCCAGCACGGTCAGCCCGGCCAGCAGGACGGTCACCAGGCCCAGGCCGCCGATCAGCAGCCCGATCAGCGCCGAGGCCCCGCCGACCGCGAGCCCGGTGCGGACCGCGGCGGGCCCGGCCCGGCCGGCGGCCAGGGCGCGGGCCCCGGCCGCGGTCAGCAGGATCGCGCTGATCCCGGCGAGCGGGCCGAGCAGCCCCAGCGGCGGGACGAGGAACAGCAGGTCGTCGACGACCTGCGCGCCGAGCGCGGTGGCCAGGACCGGGACGACGGGGACGCGGGTGGGCGCGGGCACGATGCTCATGCCGTCCAGCGTCCGCGCCGCGGACCCCGGTCGGATCGGGGAGGACCCCGACCCGACCCTGAGGGGGATGGCAGGGCAGACGGAGGAGGCCCGGGGCGGGTGTGACTAGTCCAGGTCGCCGTGCCGCATGAGCTGCCGGCCCGCCTCGGTGATCGACCCCGACAGCGACGGGTACACCGAGAACGTGTAGGCCAGGTCGTCGACGGTGAGCCCGTTCTGCACGGCCAGCGCGATCGGCAGGATCAGCTCGGACGCCACCGGGGCGACGACCACCCCGCCCACGACCACGCCGGTGGCCGGGCGGCAGAACAGCTTCACGAAGCCCCGGCGCAGCCCCTGCATCTTGGCGCGGGGGTTCGTCGACAGCGGCAGCATGATCGTCCGCGCGGGCACCTCGCCGGCGTCGATCGCGCGCTGGCTGATGCCGACGGTCGCGATCTCCGGGCGGGTGAACACCGCCGACGCCACCGTCTTCAGCTTGATCGGCGCGACGCCCTCGCCCAGCGCGTGCCACATCGCGATGCGGCCCTGCATGGCGGCGACGGAGGCGAGCATGAGCAGGCCCGTGCAGTCGCCCGCCGCGTAGACGCCGGGCACCGAGGTGCGCGAGACGCGGTCGACCGGGATGAACCCGCCGCGGTCGGTCTCGATGCCGACCTTCTCCAGGCCCAGCTCGGTGGTGTTGGGCACCGAGCCGACGGTCATCAGCGCGTGCGACCCGGTGACGGTGCGCCCGTCGGCGAGGGTGACGACCACGCCGTCGCGCCCCTCCTCGTCCACCTGGCGGCGCACCGAGTCGGCGCGGGCCTGGCCGAGGATCTCCACCCCGCGCTCGGCGAACACGTCCTGCAGCACGGCGGCCGCGTCGGCGTCCTCGCCGGGGAGCACGCGGTCGCGGCTGGAGACCAGCGTGACGCGGGCGCCCATCTCGACGTAGGCCGACACGAACTCCGCCCCCGTGACGCCGGAGCCCACCACGACCAGGTGCTCGGGGAGCTCCTCGAGGTCGTAGAGCTGGCGCCAGGTCAGGATGCGCTCCCCGTCGGGCTTGGCGTCGTCCAGGACGCGGGGGGTGGCGCCGGTGGCGATGAGCACGACGTCGGCGGGCAGCAGCTCGCGGTGGCCGTCGGCCGTGGTCGCCTCCACGACGTGCGGCGAGCGCGGGGCCGGTTCGTCGCTGAAGCAGGCGGTGCCGCGCACGATCCGCACCCCCTCGCGCTCCACCCGCGCCCGGACGTCGGCCGACTGGGCCAGGGCCAGGCCCTTGACGCGCCCGTTGACCACGGGCAGGTCGACCGCGACGTCCTCGCGGTCCAGGCGCATGCCGAGGTCGCGCGCGCGGTTGGTGTCGACCCGCACGCCGGCCGAGGAGATGAAGGTCTTGGACGGCACGCAGTCGTCCAGCACGCAGGCGCCGCCCATGCCCGCGGCTTCCACGACGGTGACGTCGGCGCCGTGCTGGGCGGCCACCAGTGCCGCCTCGTAGCCCGCCGGGCCGCCACCGATGATCACGATCCGGGTCACTGCCGGTCCTCTCACTGGTTCCCCCACCACGGTACGCCCGGTAGCGCCCACTACTCTGTCCGAGTGCCGCTCTACGCCGCCTACGGGTCGAACATGGACCCGGCCCAGATGAAGCAGCGCGCCCCGCACTCGCCGGTGGCCGGCACCGGCTGGCTCATGGGGTGGCGGCTCACCTTCGGCGGCGAGGACTACGGCTGGGACGGCGCGCTGTCCACGGTGGTCGAGGCCCCCGACGAGCAGGTGTTCGTGGTGCTCTACGACGTGTCCGAGCTGGACGCGCCGCAGCTGGACCGCTGGGAGGGCGGCGAGCTGGGGCTGCACAAGAAGCTGCGGCTGCGCGTGCACACCCTCGACGGCGACGTGCTGGCCTGGATCTACGTCCTCAACGACTACGAGGGCGGCATGCCCAGCGCCCGCTACCTGGGCGTCATCGCCGACGCCGCCGAGCAGGCCGGCGCCCCCGACGACTACGTGGCCGCCCTGCGCAGCCGGCCCAGCCGCAAGTCCGTCTGACGCCCGCCGCCCGCGCTGCGGCGGACCGCCGGCACTGCGCGAGCGGAGCGCGATGTCGTCCCGGCCCGCGGGGACGGGGTGATCGTGATCGGCTGCACGGCACGGCCCCGACAGGGGCGCCGACGTGCACCCCACCGCGATCACCACGCGCGTGATCGCAGTGGGATGCACGCCCGGGCCGCGCCCAGGGCCGCACCGTGCACCGGACCACGATCACCGGGGGCCGGGGCCACGGTCCGGCCGGTCAGCGCTCGGCGGGCTGGGGGCGGAGAGCAGGCCGCGCAGCTCGTCGGCGGGCGCAGCGCTCATCCGGTGGCGCAGCGCGCGTCCGGTGGCGCAGCGCGCGGGCGGGCTGCGCTACAGGGCCGGGGGCTGCGCGAGCCGCCCTGAGCTGCGCGGCGCACCGGCGCCACCCACTCCTCGCGGTCTGCGGACGGATCAGGACCGGCAGACCGGACCGACGGCCCCCGACCCGTCGAGAGTGCAGTGCGTGCCGCACCCGGCCGCGTCACTGCACGGTCGACGGTCCCCGTCCCCGCCGAGGGTGCACTCGGGTCGGTCCGCATCGCCGCGGGTGCACGGTCGGCGACCCCGGCGGCCGACCCTCGACCGTGGATGTCGGGGGTCTCGTCCACCATGGGGGCATGACGACGACGGCGACCGACCTCCGCGCCCGCGCCGAGGAGGTCCTGGCCGGCCTCGCGGGGCCGGGCGCGCGGCTGCGCGAGGACCAGTGGACGGCGGTCCGCGCGCTCGTCGCGGAGCGCCGCCGGGCGCTGGTGGTGCAGCGCACCGGCTGGGGCAAGTCGGCGGTGTACTTCGTGGCCACGGCGCTGCTGCGGGAGGCGGGGGCCGGCGCCACGGTGATCGTGTCGCCGCTGCTGGCGCTGATGCGCAACCAGATCGACGCCGCCGCCCGCGCCGGCATCCGGGCGGCCACGGTCAACTCGGCCAACACCGCCGACTGGGAGCGCACCTACGACGCCGTCGCGGCCGGCGAGGTCGACGTGCTGCTGGTCAGCCCCGAACGGCTCAACAACCCCGACTTCCGCGACCGCGTGCTCCCCCGGCTCACCGCCAGCGCCGGGATGCTCGTCGTCGACGAGGCGCACTGCATCTCCGACTGGGGCCACGACTTCCGGCCCGACTACCGCCGCCTGCGCTCGCTGATCGCCGAGCTGCCCGACGGCATCCCGGTGCTCGCCACCACGGCCACGGCCAACGACCGGGTGGTGGTCGACGTCACCGAGCAGCTGGGGCTGGACGGCGCCGACCCGCTCGTCCTGCGCGGCTCGCTCGACCGGGAGAGCCTGCGCCTGTCGGTGGTGCGGCTGCGCACGGCGGCCGACCGGATGGGGTGGCTGGCCGCGCACCTCGACGCGCTGCCCGGCGCCGGCATCGTCTACACGCTCACCGTGCAGGCCGCCGAGGAGGTGGCCGACTTCCTGCGCGAGCGCGGCTTCCCCGTCGCCTCCTACACGGGGAAGACCGACCCCGCGGAGCGGTTGGCGGCCGAGGCGGACCTGCTGGCCGACCGGGTCAAGTGCCTGGTCGCCACCAGCGCGCTCGGCATGGGCTTCGACAAGCCCGACCTCGGGTTCGTCGTGCACCTCGGGGCCCCGGCCTCCCCGGTGGCGTACTACCAGCAGATCGGCCGCGCCGGCCGCGCGCTCGACCGCGCCGAGGTGGTGCTGCTGCCCGGGCACGAGGACACCGACATCTGGCGCTACTTCGCCTCCCTGGCCTTCCCGCCGGAGCCGGTCGTGCGCCAGACCCTCGCGGTCCTGTCCGAGCAGCCGCTGTCCACCGCGGCCATCGAGACGCGCGTCGACCTGTCGCGCACCCGCCTGGAGATGCTGCTCAAGGTGCTCGACGCCGACGGGGCCGCGAAGCGGGTCAAGGGCGGCTGGACCGCCACCGGCGAGGAGTGGGTGTACGACGGCGAGCGCCACCGCCGCATCGCCGAGGCGCGCCAGCACGAGCAGCGGGCGATGCTCGACTACCTCGACACCCCCGACTGCCGGCTGCTGTTCCTGCGCCGCCAGCTCGACGACCCGGCGGCCGAGCCGTGCGGGCGCTGCGACCGCTGCGCCACCCCGGCCTGGGGCAGCGACGTCGACGGCGAGGCCGCGGGCGCGGCGGCCGAGCGGATCGCGCGCCCCGGTGTCGAGGTGGCCCCGCGCAAGCAGTGGCCCAGCGGGATGGCCGAGCTGGGCGTGCCCGCGTCGGGCCGGATCGCCGCGGGGGAGCTGGCGGAGCCGGGGCGGGTGATCGGGCGGCTGTCCGACATCGGCTGGGGGCCACGGCTGCGCGCGGTGCTGGACCCGTCGCCGCGGCCGGAGGACGAGTTCGGGCCGGACGTCGACCCCGAGACCGGGGAGGCCGTGAGCGCCACCGACGTGCCGGTGCCCGCCGACGTCCTGGACGCGTGCGTGCGGGTGCTGGCCGGGTGGGGCTGGACGCAGCGGCCCGTCGGCGTGGTGGGCATCGGTTCGCGCACCCGCCCGCACCAGCTCGACCACCTCGCGCGCCGCATCGCCGACATCGGCCGGCTCCCGCTGCTCGGCACGCTCCGCCCGGTCGGCGAGCGGCCGGCCGCGGGCGCCAACTCCGCGCAGCGGCTCGCGGCGGTCTGGTCGGCGTTCGCCGAGCCGGACTTCCCGCTGCCGGACGGGCCGGTGCTGCTCGTCGACGACGTGGTCGACAGCGGCTGGACGATGACGGTGGCCGCCCGCCTGCTGCGCCGGGCCGGGGCGTCGGCGGTGCTGCCGCTCGCGCTGGCGCAGCGCGGCTGAGGCGGAGCCGGCTCGACCCGCCCCGCGCCTCCTCCGTCGGCCCCGCCGTCTGCGTACGCTCGGGATCATGCCCCACGACCTCGTGCTCAAGGCCATGAACGGCGCCCACCGGCTGCTGCTGAAGGCCACGGGCGGCCGCGTCGGCTACCACGCGATGGGCATGCCCGTCCTGGAGCTCACGACGACCGGCCGGAGGTCGGGTCAGCAGCGCTCGGTGCTGCTCACCGCCCCCGCCGACCTGGACGGCCACCTGGTCGTCGTGGCCAGCCGCGGCGGCGACGACCGTCATCCGGCCTGGTTCCTCAACCTGCGCGACCAGCCCGCCGTCGAGGTAGCGGTGCAGGGCGGCCCGCGCGCGCTGATGCGGGCCCGCGTCCTCGACGCCGACGAGCGCGCCCGGCTGTGGCCGACGATCGCGTCGCGGTACCCCAACTACGCCGGCTACCAGGAGCGCACGCAGCGGGAGATCCCGCTGGTGGCGCTGGAACCGACCGCCTGAGTCACAGCAGCTCCACCAGCGGGTCCTCGGCCCGGTCGCGCTGCTCAGGCCGGCTGCGGGGCGAGCGCGTGCCGGTCGAGGAAGTCGGCGAGCGGCCCGGCGAGGTCGGCCGCCCGGGTCATCGGGAACGAGTGGTCGGCCCCGGGGACCGTGACGCTCTCGGCCCGGGGCAGCAACGCCCTGACCTGCTCCCGGGTCTGCTCCGTCATCGCCCCGGCCGGGTCGCCGGCGACCTCCAGGACCGGCACCGGGATCGACCGGAGGTCCACGCCCACGGCCGTCCAGGCGCCCAGCGCCGGCAGGTCGGAGTCGAACAGCGTGGCGGCGTCCCGTTCCAGCTGCGCCACCCCGCCGGGGAGCGCCGCCTCGAGCCGGGCCCGCCAGTCCGGCCCCCAGAGCGGGGCGTGGAACAGGTCGAGCGCCCGGTCGCGGTCCCCCGCCGCCCACACCTCCGTCACGGCGCCCAGCGCGGCCACGAGCTCCGCGGCCGCGGGCACGGCGAGCAGGGCGGGTTCGAGCAGCGTCAGCGACGCGACCGCCTCCGGCCGGTCCAGCGCGACCCGCGCCACGACCCCGCCGTAGGACCAGCCGACGAGGTGCGCGCGGTCGATCCCGAGCGCGTCCAGCACCGCGAGGCAGTCGGCGGCGTCCCCGGCCACCGACACCGCGCCCGGGCCTTGCGCCACGCGGTGCCCGGCGGGGCCGTGGTCGGGCCGGAACGCTCCACCCCCACGGGGCCGACCAGCCGGACGGTGACACCGTCCACCCGGGCAGGCTAACGGGGCCGCCGCCGGCTCCGGCAGATCCGGACGGCGGCACCGGATGGGGCCGCCCGCGCAGGGTCACGCCACGTCGTCGAGCACCCGCAGGGCGGCACCGCAGCCGTCCTCGCCCGCCATCGCCGCCGCCACCGCCTTCACTCGGGACGGGTCGGGCAGGGCGGTGAGCGCGGACGCGAGGCGGTCGGGGTCGAGGCGGCGGGCGGGCACCGGCGGCGCGCCGAGGCCCCGCCGGTGCAGCAGCGCCCCCCAGAAGGGCTGGTCGGCGAGGAACGGCACGGTCACCGACGGCAGCCCGGCGCGCACCACGGCGTGCACGGTGCCCGCCCCGCCGTGGTGCACGGCGGCCGCGCAGCGGGGCAGCACCGTGGCGTGGTCGACCGCGCGGCGCACCAGCACGTCCGGCCCCGGTCCGACGGCGAGCCCGCCCCAGCCGGTGACGACGAGCGCGCGGCGCCCCGAGCGGCGCACGGCGTCGACCACGGCCCGTCCGCGCGCCGCGGCGTCGCCGCGGGCCATGGAGCCGAAGCCGGCCTGCACGACCTCGCCCTCGGCGAGGAAGCCGTCGAGCTCCGGGTCGGGCTCCGGGTCGGGTCCGGGACCGTGCCAGGCCCCGGTGAGCACCGTGGTGCCCGGCCAGTCGGCCGGGCGGGGCAGCAGGGCCGGGCTGACCGGGACGAGCGAGCGCACGGGCTCGGGGACGGCCCCGCGGCGCGGCAGGCCGAGCTCGGCCCGGATCTCCCGCAGCGGCCCGGTCGCGACGGCGGCGGCCCCGCGGACCGCGGTGTAGGTCCACCGGTTCAGCGGCCCGAGGTCGCGGGTCACGACGCCGGCGGCCGGGAACTCCCGGGTCGGGGTGAGGGTGGGCACGATCTCGACCAGCACGTGCGGCACGTCCAGCCTCGCGGCAGCCAGGGGCGCGGACAGCACCTTGGGGTGGTGGACGACGACGTCGGGCCGGTGGTCCAGCGCCGCACGGACGGCCGAGCGGAGCATCGCCGCGAGCATCGGCGCCACCACGCTGCGGTAGCTCCGCAGCGCGCGCCACGCCGACACGCCCTGGGCCTCGACGAGGGCCGACATGTCACCGTCCAGCGGGGCCACGTCCACGCCCGCCGCCCGCACCGGCGCCACGAACTCGGTGGTGACGCCGAGGCGGACGTCGTGGCCGTCGGCGGTCGCCCGGCGGGCGAGCGCGAGGAACGGTTCGACGTCGCCACGGCTGCCGGCGGTCAGGAGCAGGATGCGCACGGCGACCATCGTTCACCTTTTTCACGGATTTGTGAAGACACTGGTGACTCGGTCAGGATGGGGACGTGGACGACCCGCGGCGCGCCTACGTCGAGCGGTTCGCGCTCGTGCTCACCCAGATGGGCATGCAGCGCATGTCGGCGCGCGTCCTGGCGCTGTTCCTCTGCACCGACGCCACCACGCTGACCGGCACCGACATCGCCGCCGAGCTGGAGGTGAGCCCGGCCGCGGTGTCCGGCGCGGTGCGCACGCTCGTGCAGTCCGGGCTCGTCGCGCGGGCCCCCGTCCCCGGCAGCCGGCGCGACCGCTACCAGCTCTCCGGCGACACCTGGTCCGAGGCCGGCGTCGTCAAGCGCGACCGGCTGGACGCGCTCGCGGCGCTGGCCGGCGACGGTCTCGACGTCGTCGCGGGCGACGGTCCCGCGGCCGACCGGCTGCGCGAGATGCGCGACTTCTACGCCTTCCTCGCCGAGGAGATCCCGGCCCTGCTCGACCGCTGGCGCGCAGCGCGCACCTGATCCCCCGATCACCCCGGGAACGACCGCCGCGGCGCGCAGGCCACCCACGCGTGCGGCAGGACGACGACCCGCGGGTCCGGCCGGTCCGGCGGGGCGCCGGGGTGGACGACGAGGCTCCAGTCCGAGGCGCCCGGGCGCCCGGCGGCGGCCCAGGCGTCCAGCGCGGCGAGCAGGCGGCCGGCGAGCGCCTCCCCGCCGGGTCCGGCCGGGACGACCGCGGTCGGCTCGACCGCCGCGGCGACGGTGGCGATCCCGTCCTCCCCGACCAGCGCGAGGTGCACGTCGGGGAGCCCGGGTCCGGTCAGCAGCCGCGCCGCTCCCGGTTCGCTCAGCAGGAGCCAGAGCCCGAACCCGCCCCACAGGTCGCCGGCCTCCAGCGCGACCGGGCAGCGCACCGGGCGGCCCGGTCGCGCCAGCGCGGCGGCGAGCCGGGTGGCGTCGACCGGGGGCGCACCGGCGGGCCGGAGCAGGCGGGCGCCGCCGGGCAGCGGCACGGCCGCCGGGTCGGCGGGGGCCGCTGCCCCCCGCAGGCGGATGAAACCGCAGCCGCACAGCGACCGGCTGCGCAGCACGCCGTCGGCGCCGCGGTCCAGGGCCACCGACACCTGGCTGCCCCGCAGGTCGAGCGGCAGCAGCAGCCGCCCGCCCGGCACGAGCTGCGCCACCCACTCGGGGCGCACGTCCGCGCTGCCCACCGTGAGCACGATGCGGTCGTAGGGGGCACCGGCCGCGTGGCCGAGCGCGCCGTCGCCGACCGCGAGGGTCACGCCGCGCACCCCGGCGGCGGCGAGGTGCTCACCCGCGGTCCGCACGAGGTCGGCGTCGATGTCGACCGAGACGACACTGCCCTCCGGGCCGACGAGGCGGGCCATCAGCGCGGCGTTCCACCCGGTGCCGGCGCCGATCTCCAGCACGCGCAGCCCCGGCCGGAGGTCGAGCTGCCCGAGCATGATCGCGACCATGGAGGGCTGCGACGCCGAGCTCGTCGGCACCCCGTCGACGTGCTGCACGGCGACCGCGTCGTCGGCGTAGGCCACGGCGACGGGCGACCCGGGGAGGAACAGGTGGCGCGGCACCGCCCGCAGGGCGTCCTCGACGGCCGGGTCGCGGACCACCCCGCGCGCGATCAGGCCGTCGACCAGCGCGGCGCGGGCTCGGTCGGCGGCGGACACGGGGACGGAGTGCCCCGCCGAGGCCCCGTCGATCCACGGACTACGCGAGCGGCACCAGGTCGTCGGCGTGCACGACCTCGCGGCGCTGCTCGGCCGGCAGCTCCCGGGACCGGCGGCCGATGAGCCCGGGCAGCTCCGCGGCGTCGAACCCCACCACCCCGCGCGCCACGACCGCGCCGCCGGGCCCGCGCAGGTCGACGACGTCCCCGGCCACGAAGTCGCCCTCGATGCCGTGGATGCCGGCGGCGAGCAGCGACCGGCGCCGGTCGAGCACCGCGGTGACGGCGCCGGCGTCGAGGTCGAGCGCGCCGCGCACGTCGGCGGCGTGCCGCAGCCAGAACCGCCGGGCCGACATCCGCCGCCCCGACGGCCGGAAAGCGGTGCCGATCGTCGGGCCAGCCGGGTCGAGCGCCGCCCCGACCTGCTCCGCGGCGGTGAGCAGCACCGGGATGCCCGACGCGGCCGCCATCGCCGCGGCGGTGATCTTCGTGGCCATCCCGCCCGTGCCCAGGCCGCTGCCGGCCGCGGCCGTGCTGATGCCGGCGAGGTCGGTGGGGGCGTCCACGTCGGTGAGCAGGCGCGCGCCGGGGCGGCGCGGGTCGCCGTCGTAGAGGCCGTCAACGTCGGAGAGCAGCACGAGCGCGTCCGCGCCGACGATGTGGGCCACCAGCGCGGCGAGCCGGTCGTTGTCGCCGACGCGGATCTCGTCCGTGGCCACGGTGTCGTTCTCGTTGACCACCGGCAGCACGTCCAGCCCGAGCAGGCGCTCGCAGGTGCGCTGCGCGTTGCGGTAGTGGGCGCGGCGGATCATGTCGTCGGCGGTGAGCAGCACCTGGCCGATGGCCTGCCCGTAGCGGGCGAAGGACGCCCCGTAGGCCTGGGCGAGCAGCAGCTGCCCGACGGCGGCCGCGGCCTGCTGCGTGGCCAGGTCGCGGGGCCGGCGGGCCAGCCCGAGCGGGGCGAGGCCGGCCGCGATGGCGCCGGAGGACACCAGCACGACCTGCGACCCGGCCGCGCGCCGGGCGGCGAGGGCGTCGACGAGCGCGTCGAGCCGGGCGGGGTCGAGCCCGCCCCCGAGCGAGGTGAGCGAGGACGAGCCCACCTTGACGACCACCCGCCGCGCTGCGCCGATCAGCTCCCGCGTACCCCCGTCACCGACCGCAGCGGGGTGACCCTGCTGCGACTGGATCGGAGCGGTGTCACCCCGCTGCGATCCGGGGATGGGGGTGGGGCGCGCCGCGGTCACTGGTCCGCGGCGAGTTCTTCGTCCGTGCGGTGCACCCGGCGGGCCCGGCTGGCCGCCTTCCGCTCGGACGCCCTGGTGCGCTCGTCGGTCTCCAGCCGCCGGTCGGTCCCGCGCCCGGACATGAGCACGGCGATGCCGGCGGGGGTGGAGGGCTCCCAGTCGAAGGTGACGTCGCCGATCGTCACCGGCGAGCCGGGCCGCGCGCCGGCCTGCGCCAGGGCGTCCTCGACGCCGAGGCGGGCCAGCCGGTCGGCGAGGTAGCCGACGGCCTCGTCGTTGTCGAACGAGGTCTGCCGGATCCAGCGCTCCGGGCGGGCGCCGCGCACGACGAACCCGCCGTCCACCTCCGGGTCGGCCTCGACCGTGAAGCCGCTGTCGTCGACGGCGGTGGGCCGCAGCACGGTGCGCGTGGCCTCGACCACGGGCTGGGCCGCGCGGTGCGCCGCCACCTGCTCGGCCATCGCGAAGGTGAGCTCGCGCAGGCCGAGCCGGGTGGCCGTCGAGATCGTCAGGACCGGCCAGCCGAACCGCTCGACCAGGTCGGGGGTCACCATCTCGGCGAGCTCCGCCGCGTCGGGGACGTCGACCTTGTTCAGCGCGACGAGCCGGGGCCGGTCGGCGAGGTCGCCGCCCAGCGCGGGGGTGTAGCGGGCCAGCTCGTCCTCCAGCGCCTGCACGTCGGCGACCGGGTCGCGGCCGGACTCGAAGGTGGCGCAGTCGACGACGTGCACGAGCACCGAGCAGCGCTCGATGTGGCGCAGGAAGTCCAGGCCCAGGCCGCGGCCCTCGGACGCGCCGGGGATGAGGCCGGGCACGTCGGCGACGGTGAAGACCTGCTCGCCGGCCGTGACGACGCCGAGCTGGGGCACGAGCGTGGTGAACGGGTAGTCGGCGATCTTCGGCCGGGCCGCGGACAGCGCCGCCACCAGCGAGGACTTGCCCGCCGACGGGAAGCCGACCAGGCCGACGTCGGCGAGGGAGCGCAGCTCCAGCACGAGGTCGCGCTGCTCGCCGGGCTCGCCGAGCAGGGCGAAGCCGGGCGCCTTGCGCGCCGCCGAGGCGAGCGCGGCGTTGCCGAGCCCGCCGCGGCCGCCCTCGGCGGCGACGAACCGGGTGCCCGGTCCGACGAGGTCGGCGACGACGGTGCCGTCGGCGTCGAACACGACCGTGCCGTCCGGCACCGCGAGCTCGATGTCCTCGGCGTTGGCGCCGGCCTTGAACCCGCCCTGGCCCTGCTTGCCGTTGCGGCCCATCGCGTGCGGGCGGTGGTGGAAGTCCAGCAGGGTGTGCACGCCGGGGTCGACGACCAGCACGATCGACCCGCCCCGGCCGCCGTTGCCGCCGTCGGGGCCGCCGAGCGGCTTGAACTTCTCGCGGTGCACCGACGCGCAGCCGTTGCCCCCCGCCCCGGCGGTGGCGTGCAGCGTGACGCGGTCGACGAACCTGGACATCATGATCCTCTACAAAAGCGGAACGGCGGGCCACCCCTGTCGGGCGGCCCGCCGTCGGGCGGAGCGGGCCCCAGCGCTGTCGCTGCGGCCCTGCGGGGCAGGCCTCTCAGACCTGCGCCGGCACCACGTTCACGGTCTTGCGACCCTTGGTGTAGCCGAACTCGACGGCGCCCTCGACGAGCGCGAACAGCGTGTCGTCGCCCCCGCGGCCGACCCCGTCGCCGGGGTGGAACTTGGTGCCGCGCTGGCGGACGAGGATCTCGCCGGCGCCGACGACCTGGCCGCCGAAGCGCTTCACGCCGAGTCGCTGTGCGTTGGAGTCGCGCCCGTTGCGCGAGCTGGACGCACCCTTCTTGTGTGCCATGGCTGCGTCTCCCCTACTTCGTGATGCCGGTGACCTGGACCTTGGTCAGGGGCTGGCGGTGCCCCTGGCGCTTGTGGTACCCGGTCTTGTTCTTGAACTTGTGGATGCGGATCTTCGGGCCCTTGGTGTGCTCGACCACGGTGGCGGACACCACGGCTCCGGCCAGGGCGGCCGCGTCCGAGACGACGTCGTCGCCGTCCACCAGCAGCAGGGCGGGGAAGGTGATCTTGGCGCCGGCCTTGCCGTCGATCTTCTCGACGGTGAGCACGTCGTCGACGGCCACCTTGTACTGCTTGCCGCCGGTCTTGACGATCGCGTACATGGACGTACTGCTCCTGAAGCTCGGGGTCCTGGTTTCTGGAGGGACCGGGGGGCCGCCGCTCACGCGCAGGGCGGAGGGCGGCGCAGGGTCCCAGGGTAGCTGAGCCGGTGCCGGTGCGGTCACACCGGGGTGTCGGCGGAGGGCGGCGGGCCCGCCGGGCGGGACGCCGTCCGCCGCGCGCGGCGCGGGCGGGGTGCGGGGGGGCCGTCCGGCGCGGGTGCGGCGGGCGCGGCCGGCGGGGCCTCCACCGGCGCCGCGTCCACCGGCGCCTGCACCGGCGCGGTCTCCACGGGCGCGGTCTCCACGGGCGTCTCCAGCGGCGTCTCCACCGGCGGGGTCGCGGCGGCCGGGGCGGCCACGACCTGGGCCTCGGCGGGCAGGACGACGGCGGTCCCGGCCGGCACCGTCAGCACCACCGCCGCCGGGGCCTCCCCCGCCGTGGCGGTGGGGGCGCCCGCGCCGCGGGTGACCCGGCCGCGGCGCCGGGCCGGGCGGGCCTGGTGGCCGTGGTCGTCGGCGTCGGGCAGGGCGGGGACCTCGGCGGGGGAGACCGCGGCGGGCGCCTCGGCCACCGGCGGCGCCGGCGTGGTGGCGGCGGCGAGCTCGCGCTCCACCACCGCCTCCTCCACCGCGTCGGCCGCGGCGTCGAGCCCCGGCTCGGTGGCGGCGACCGGGGCCGGCTCGGCCGCGGGCGCGCCCACGTCCAGGCCCGGGTCGTGGGCGGGGGCCCGCCCGTTGCGCCCGGCGGCCGCGGCGGCGACCTCGGCGGGCCCGCCCGCGTGCCCGTTCTCGCCGCGCCGCGCGCGGCCGCTGCGGCCGCGCCGGCCCTCGCGGCCGGTGTCGGCGGGGGCCTCGACCTCGACGACCACGCCGCGGCCGCGGCAGTGCTCGCACGGCGTGGAGAAGTGCTCCAGCAGCCCGCCGCCGACGCGCTTGCGGGTCATCTGCACCAGGCCCAGCGAGGTGACCTCGGCGACCTGGTGGCGGGTGCGGTCGCGCGCCAGGCACTCGGTGAGCCGCTTGAGCACGAGGTCGCGGTTGGACTCCAGGACCATGTCGATGAAGTCGACGACGATGATGCCGCCGATGTCGCGCAGCCGCAGCTGGCGGACGACCTCCTCGGCCGCCTCCAGGTTGTTGCGCGTGACGGTCTCCTCGAGGTTGCCCCCGGAGCCGGTGTACTTGCCGGTGTTGACGTCGACGACGGTCATCGCCTCGGTGCGGTCGATCACCAGCGTGCCGCCCGAGGGCAGCCAGACCTTGCGGTCGAGCGCCTTGAGCAGCTGCTCGTCGATGCGGTACTCGGCGAACACGTCGGTGGGGCCGACGTGGCGGTGCGTGCGGTCGGCCAGCTCCGGCGCGACGTGCGACAGGTAGCCGTGCAGCACGTCCCACGCGTCGTCGCCCTGCACGACCAGCTTCGAGAAGTCCTCGTTGAACTGGTCGCGCACGACCTTGATGAGCAGGTCGGGCTCCTCGTAGAGCAGCACCGGCGCCTTCGGCTTGCTCGGCCCCGTGGCCTTCGCCTTGGCCTCGACGACCTCCCACTGCGCCTGCAGCCGGCGGACGTCGCGCTCCAGCGCCTCGTGGCTCACGCCCTCCGACGCCGTCCGGATGATCACTCCGGCCTCGGGCGGGACGATGTCGCGCAGCAGGTCCTTGAGCCGCTTGCGCTCGACGTCGGGCAGCTTGCGGCTGATGCCCGCGGCGCCCCCGGAGGGGACGTAGACGAGGAACCGGCCGGCCAGGCTGATCTGGGTGGTCAGCCGGGCGCCCTTGTGCCCGATCGGGTCCTTGGTGACCTGGACGAGCACCGAGTCGCCCGAGGACAGCGCCTGCTCGATGCGGCGCGCCTTGCCGCCGAGCCCGGCGGCGTCCCAGTCGACCTCGCCGGCGTACAGCACGGCGTTGCGGCCGCGGCCGATGTCGACGAACGCGGCCTCCATCGAGGGCAGCACGTTCTGGACCCGGCCCAGGTAGATATTGCCGACCAGCGACTTCGCCGTCTGGCCCTCGCGGCCCGGCCCGTCCACCGACCCGGCGATGAAGTGCTCGACGAGGACGTCGTCCTCCAGCACCCCGATCTCCACGCGGTCACCGCGCTCGCGCACCACCATCGTGCGCTCGACGGCCTCGCGGCGGGCCAGGAACTCCGACTCGGACAGGATCGGCGTGCGGCGCCGCCCGGCGTCACGGCCGTCGCGGCGGCGCTGGCGCTTGGCCTCCAGCCGCGTCGAGCCGCGGACGCCCTGCACCCCGTCGCCCGCCTCGTCGGCGGCGCGCTCGCGGGGGGCCCGGACGCGGGTGACGGTGATCGGCGGGTCGTCCTCGCGGGCGCCCTGCCCGTTGTCACCCGTCTCGTCGTCGCCCGCTCCCCCGCGCCGGCGGCGGCGGCGCCGGCGGCGCGACCCCGTGGGCCGGGACTCGTCGTCGTCGCCGGACTCGTCGTCGTCGGCCTCGTCGGCGGGCCGGTCGGCCCGGGCGTCGTCGACGTCCTCGGCGGTGGTGTCGTCGGTGGTGTCGTCGGTGGTGCCGTCGGCGGGCGCGGCGACGGTGTCGTCGTCGCCCGGCTCGTCGGTGTCGGCCTCGCCGTTCTCGTCCTCGCCGCCCTTGCCCCGGCCGCGGCCGCGGCGGCCGCGGCGGCGCCGACGGCGGCCGCTCTCGTCGTCGGCGTCGTCGGCGTCGGGGCCGACCTGGTCCTCCACCAGCTCGTCGACGGCGACGTCGTCCTCGGCGACGAGCTCGGCGGGCTCCTCGACCTCGACCTCGTCCACCACGGGCTCGGCCGCCCGGCGGCGCGCGCGGCTGGGGCGCGCCGGCGGCTGGAACAGCGGCGCGGGCGGCGCGAAGACGGGCGCGAGCGCGCGGGGGGCGGGCGCGCGGAGGGTCGGCTCGGCCGCGGGGGCGTCGACCGGGGCGTCGGCGACCGGAGACTCAACGACCGGAGACTCAGCGGGAGCCGCCTCGGCGGGGGTCGCGTCCACCGCCTCGGGAGCGGTCTCGGGGGCCGCGGAGGCGCGGGTGCGGCGCCGGCGGGTGCGCGGCGCGGGTGGGGCCTCCTCGGCCGCCGGCTGCTCCGCGGCGGGCGCGGTGTCCTGCGCCGGGGCCGCGGGCGCTTCGGGCGCGGGGGCCAGGACGGCGGCGACCTTCTCCGCCGTCGCGCGGTCGACGCTGGACTGCGCGCTGCGGACCTCGGTCCCGAGGTCGGCCAGCGCGGCCAGCACCTCCTTGCTGGTGCGGCCCACGAGCCTGGCGAGGGCGTGGACCCTCAGCTTCTCGGGGAGGTCGGGTAGGGCGACGGGCCCGCCGGCGGGGCCGGCGGGCGTCTCGGTGTTCGGCATCGAGCTCCTTCGTCCCCGGGCGCCCCGTCCCAGGGGCGGCCGCACAGGGACCTCTCGCGTTCTCCACCGCGCGGTGCACGGCGGGCAGTCCTGGTCAGCTCGGCGACGCGGACCGGTCGGCCCCGGAGGTGACCGGGGGTGGCCCGAGCGGGTCGGCGAGCGCACCCCGTTCGTCGAGCAGGCCCTGCGCCATCCGGGTCGCCTTCGCGGGCACCGGCGGCTTCAGACCTGCGACAACGTCGAGTGCGCCCAGCACGTCGTCGGGTCGAACGGCGGGTGTCGTCTGCCGCACGACCGCCGTCAGTATCGCACAGACCCCTGCCGTCGGGCCCCCGTCGGGAGGTGAGTCGCCCGACGCACCATCCGCCACCTCCACGGCGACGAGCGCCGCGCGGACGTCGATCTGCCGCCGGCCCGACGGCGTGACCCGCTCCACGACCAGGGACTCCGTGGCCAGCAGGGCCTCCGCGGCGCCGCGGAGCTCGGCCTCCGGGACACCGGGCAGGGCGATCTCCCAGCGGCTCCCGTCGATGCGGTCGGCGAGGGCGGGCGGCTCGGCGACGGCGGCCGCGAGCACGTCCAGGCCGTCGGGCAGTGCCGCGTCCAGGGCCGCGACCAGCGCCGACGGGTCGACCTCGCGCGTCAGTCCGATCTCGAGGTACTCGGCCTCGCTGGCCGAGCCGGTCGGCGCCGCCCCGATCCAGGACAGGCGCGGGTGCGGGTTGAACCCGTGCGAGTGCGCGACCGGCACCCCCGCGCGGCGGACGGCCCGCTCCACCGAGCGCGCCACGTCGCGGTGGGAGAGGAACCGCAGCCGTCCCCGCTTGGCGAAGCGCACCCGGATCCGCTGGACGGTCGGCGGTGCGGGGTTGGCGGCCTCCCCGGCTTTCGGTCGCGGCACGCTGCGGAGGGTAGCCGCAGCCCCGCGGCGGCTCAGCCGCCCGGGCCGGGCTCCGGCCCCAGCACGAGCAGCGACTCCCCGGCCGGGGTGAAGCCGGCGCTGCGGTAGAACGCGACGCTGTCCGGCGTCGGCGCCAGCACCAGCCGCCGGTAGCGGCGGGCGCGGGCGTGCGCGACGGCGTGGTCGAGCAGCGCGCGCGGCACTCCCTGCGCGGCGAAGCGGGCCAGCACGAACGCGTTGCCGATGTGGCCCACCACCCCGCCGCCGCGCGACCCCGGCCTCGGCATGGCGCCCACCTCGACGACGTTCAGCGACCCGATCGCGGTGTAGCCGGCGCGGTCGCTGCCCACCTCGGCCACCCAGACGACGCGTCGCGGCAGCTCGGTGCGCCACCACTGCGCGAACGCGGCCTCGAACCCGGGGTCGTCGACGGGACGGCCGGTGCGCTCCTCCAGCCACGCCCGGCGCACCCGGGCGAGCGCGGGGCCGTCGCGCTCGTCGGCGACCCGGACGGTGAAGCCGTCAGGCACTCGGTCCCGTGCCGCCCGGTCCCGTGCCGCCTGGTCCCGTGCCGACCGGTGCCGTACCGATCGGTGCCGTACCGATCGCTCCCGGGGCACCGGAGGGCACGACCGACAGCGGCAGCAGCGTCGTCCCGCTCGGGCCGACCTCGATGTCGGTGCCGGTGGAGGGGCACACCCCGCAGTCGAAGCACGGCGTCCAGCGGCAGTCGTCCTGCTCGCGGCCGGCCAGGGCGTCCTGCCAGTCCTCCCACAGCCAGTCGCGCTCCAGGCCGGAGTCGAGGTGGTCCCAGGGGAGCACCTCGTCGCGGTCGCGCTCGCGGGTGGTGAACCACTCCAGCGACACGCCCAGCGGCGCCAGCTCCGCGTCGGCGGCGGCGACCCAGCGCTCGTAGGAGAAGTGCTCGCTCCAGCCGTCGAACCGCCCGCCGTCGCGCCACACGGCCTCGACGACCGCGCCGACCCGGCGGTCGCCGCGGGCCAGCAGTCCCTCGACCAGCGAGGGCTTGCCGTCGTGGTAGCGCATGCCGACGTTGCGGCCGAGCTTCTTGTCGGCGTTGACGGCGGCGCGCAGCTTGCGCAGCCGGTCGTCCACGACGTCGGGGTGGCACTGGGCCGCCCACTGGAACGGGGTGTGCGGCTTGGGCACGAACCCGCCGATGGAGACGGTGGCGCGCACGTCGTTGCGCCCGGACGCGGCGCGCCCGGCCCGGATGACGTTGTGCGCCATGTCGGCGATCTGCAGCACGTCCTCGTCGGTCTCGGTGGGCAGGCCGCACATGAAGTACAGCTTCACCTGCCGCCAGCCCTGCCCGAACGCCTCGGACACGGTGCGGATGAGGTCCTCCTCCGACACCATCTTGTTGATCACGCGCCGGATGCGCTCCGACCCGCCCTCGGGGGCGAACGTCAGGCCCGAGCGGCGGCCGTTGCGGCTGATCTCGTTGGCGAGGTCGATGTTGAACGCGTCGACGCGGGTGGAGGGCAGCGACAGCGAGGTGTTGGTGCCCTCGTAGCGGTCGGCCAGCCCCTTGGTGATCTCGGCGATCTCGGTGTGGTCGGCCGACGACAGCGACAGCAGGCCGACCTCGTCGAACCCCGACGAGCGCACGCTCTGCTCGACCATCGCCCCGATCCCGGCCAGCGACCGCTCCCGCACCGGGCGGGTGATCATGCCGGCCTGGCAGAACCGGCAGCCGCGCGTGCAGCCGCGGAAGATCTCGACGCTGGCCCGCTCGTGCACCGTCTCGGCCAGCGGCACCAGCGGTGTCTTCGGGTAGGGCCAGTCGTCCAGCGACACCGTGGTGCGCTTCTGCACGGTGGCGGGCACGCGGGCGTCGACGGGCGTGACGGCGGCGATCGCGCCGTCCGCGCCGTAGCTGACGGCGTAGAGCGAGGGCACGTAGCAGCCGTCGGTGGCGGCCAGGCGCAGCAGCAGCTCGCGGCGCCCGCCGGGGCGGCCCTCGGCCTTCCAGTCGCGGACGACGGCGGTGATGTCGCCGACGACCTCCTCTCCGTCGCCGATCGCGGCGACGTCGACGAAGTCGGCGATGGGCTCGGGGTTGAACGCGGCGTGCCCGCCCGCGACGACGACCGGGTGGGTCTCGTCGCGGTCGACCGCGTGCAGCGGGACGCCGGCGAGGTCGAGCGAGGTGAGCAGGTTGGTGTAGCCGAGCTCGGTGGAGAAGCTGACGCCGAGCACGTCGAAGGCGCCGAGCGGGCGGTGCGCGTCCACCGTGAAGGCGGGGACGCGGTGCTCGCGCAGCAGCGCCTCCAGGTCGGGCCACACGGCGTAGCAGCGCTCGGCCAGCGCGTCGTCCCGCTCGTTGAGGACCTCGTAGAGGATCTGCAGGCCCTGGTTGGGCAGCCCGACCTCGTAGGCGTCGGGGTACATCAGCGCCCACCGCACGGCGGCGGCGTCCCAGTCTCGGACCTGCGCGTTGAGCTCGCCGCCCACGTACTGCACGGGCTTGGCCACGCGCGGCAGCAGCGGCTCGAGATCGGCCCACACGCTCGGAGGTGTCACGCTGTCCCAGGGTAGCCCCGGCCCCCGCGAGCGGCCGCGGGGCGGTGGTCAGGCCGGCGGGCCCGCGGCCGCCAGGGCCGAGCGGACGTCCTCGTGGTGCGCCGGGTCCAGCGGCACCAGCGGCAGGCGCAGGCCGCCGGCGATGAGGCCCATCTCGGCCAGCGCCCACTTCACGGGGATCGGGTTGGACTCGACGAACAGCGCGCGGTGCAGCCCGGCCAGGTCGGCGTCGATCTCGGCGGCCTTCTCCGCGTCCCCGGCCAGCGCCGCGGCGCACATCGCCGCCATCGCCCCCGGCGCGACGTTGGCCGTCACGGAGATGTCGCCGTGGAACCCGGCGAGGATGCTCGCGCGGGCGGTGGCGTCGTCGCCGGAGTACAGCGCGAAGTCGGTCAGCCCCAGCGCCACGAGCTCGCGGACCCGGTCGGGGTCGCCCACGGCCTCCTTGAGGCCGACGATGCCCGGCACCCCGGCGAGCCGCGCGACGGTGGACGGCAGCAGGTCGCACGCCGTGCGGCCGGGCACGTTGTAGAGGATCTGCGGGATGTCGACGGCCTCGGCGACCGCGCGGAAGTGCCGGTGGAGGCCCTCCTGCGGGGGCTTGTTGTAGTAGGGCGTCACGAGCAGCGCGGCGTCGGCCCCCGCGGCCTGCGCGGCGCGGGTGAGGTGGATCGCCTCGTCGGTGGAGTTGGCCCCGGTGCCGGCGATGACGGGGACGCGCCCGGCCGCCGCCTCGACGGTGCGGCGGACGACCTCGGTGTGCTCGGCCACCGACAGCGTCGCCGACTCCCCCGTCGTGCCCACCGACACGATCGCCGCGGTGCCCGCGGTGACCTGCCGCTCGACGAGGGCGGCGAGCGCGTCGTGGTCGACCGCGCCGTCGTCCCGCATGGGGGTGACGAGCGCGACCAGGCTGCCCGTGATCATGACGGTCTCCCTCCGCTCCGCTGGGCGGACCGTACCCGCCGGGTCAGCCGAAGGCGGCGCGCCAGGGGTCGCGGGCGGCGGCGACCCGGCGGGCCGTGGCCGTGAGCACCACGACGATCACCACGACCACCGCGGCGGTGACCGCCGGGCCCGGGTCGTTGCCGACGATGCCGGCCAGCGCCCACACGGCGGCCGCGGCGTAGCCGACGACGGCCGTGCCGGACAGCACCACCCAGGCCAGGATCGCCGCGACGGCCGCGAGCACCACGATCGCGGCGAAGTCGGCGAGCCCGCCGCTGCCGGGCAGGCCGGCCCACACGCCGGTGGCCGCGGTGCCCAGCACGGTCGCCACCGACACCCAGCCGGTGTAGAGCGCCACCGCGCCGCGGAACACCACGCGCTCCAGCACGCCCGACGCGGGCTCGCGGCTCAGCCGCCCGAAGACCACGGCCAGGCAGACCAGCAGCGCGACGATCAGCACCTCGGCCACCGGGATCAGGCGCGCGGAGAACGCCAGGATCCACAGCGGGTTCAGCACCGCCGACGCCCCGAGCCACCAGCCCGTGCGCCGGTGCACCTCGCGCCCCCGCTGGCCGGGGAGGAACTGGTGGACCGCGTAGGCGAGGAACCCGGCGTAGATCACCGCCCAGATCGCGAACGTCCAGCCCGCGGCGAGCAGCGGGGTCGGGTAGGCGTTCGCGACGACGCCGACCGACTCCCCCACCGCACCGCTGCCCCCCAGGCCCGAGACGACGATCTGGACGACGGCGAGCACGGCGACGGTGGTGGCCCGCACGAGGTCGGCGGTGGCGGTGCCACGGGAGAGCACGGTCATGGCGCTCATCATCGGCCCCCCGCCCGGATGGGGCCACCCCGCCGGGCGACGGCACCTCAGCGCAGGAGCAGGGCGTCGAGCCGCCGGGCCGCCACCACCACCCCGATCGCGATCATCACGAGGAAGTAGGCGAGGTTGCCCAGCATCCCGACGTGCACGGCTCCCGTGGTGAGCCCGCGCATCAGCTCGACGGCGTGGTAGAGCGGCAGGCACTGCACCACGGTCTGCAGCACCGGCGGGTAGACCGACAGCGGGTAGAACGTGGTGGAGAACAGGAACATCGGCAGCACGGCGAGCGTGACGAGGTCGAAGTCCTGCCAGGACCGCATGAACGACGTGGCCGCCATGCCGACGGCGGCGAACGCGAACGCGACCAGCAGCGCGGCCGGCAGGGCGAGCAGCGCCCACGGGGACGCGAGCAGCCCGAATCCGCCCATCACGGCCAGGAAGCCCAGCGAGTACAGGCCGCCGCGGATCAGCGCCCAGCCGATCTCGCCGAGCGCGACGTCGACCGGTCCGAGCGGGGTGGCCAGCATCGCGTCGTAGAGCTTGGCGTACTTGAGCTTGAAGAAGACGTTGAACGTGGAGTCGAACACCGCGCCGTTCATCGCCGAGGCGGCGAGCAGGCCCGGCGCGATGAACGCCGCGTAGGAGATGGGCGACCCGTCGGGGCCCGGCAGCGCGCCCACCAGCGAGCCGAGGCCCTGCCCCATGGCGAGCAGGTAGAACACCGGCTCGAAGAACCCGGAGACGAAGACCAGCCAGGCCCGGCTCGACACCAGCGCCGAGCGCTCCAGCAGCACGCGCGAGCGCCCGGCGTAGGACCCGGCGGGCAGCAGCGTCGCCCAGCCGGGCGGGCGGGGGACCGCGCGGGCGGTGTCCTGGGCGGTCACCGGGTCAGCCTCCTCGTGTAGAACCGCGTGACCAGCACCAGCCCGACCGCCAGCAGCGCGAGCAGGTAGGCGGTGTGGCCGAGCGCGGGCAGCGGGCGCCAGACGCCGAGCGCGGCGTCGCGGGCGAGCACGGTGCCGTGCCACAGCGGCGAGACCCAGGCGAGCGGCTGCACCCACTCCGGCAGCCGGTCGACGGGGAAGAACGTGCCCGAGAACAGCGTCATCGGCACCACCACGAACCGGAAGACCGAGCTGAACGCCGCCCCCTCGTTCTCCACGGTGGCGGCGTAGGCGGCGACGAGCGCCGTCACCGCCGCGCCGGCGAGCACCGCGGCGAGCAGCGACAGGACGATGCCCGGGCCGGTCACCCCGCCGAACAGCGCGATCACGGCGACGTACACCGCCCCCGAGCTCGCGATCTTCAGCACGACCCAGCCGACGTGGCCGAGCGCCACCTGCGCCGGGGTGATCGGGCCGGCGCTCATCGCGTGGTAGATCCGCTGCCACTTGAAGCCCGACAGCACCGGGTAGGTCGACTCGAACGCGGCGGTCTGCACCGCCGACACCGCCAGCAGCGCGGGCGCGAGCCAGACCAGGTACGGCGCGCCGCCGGTGGCGCCGGTGTCGCCGACGAGCGACCCGAAGCCGATGCCGAACGCGAGCAGGAACAGCAGCGGCTGCAGCACCGACGAGACGACCGTGGCGCGCCAGTTGCGCCGGTACCAGGTCCAGGAGTGCTCGATCACCAGCAGCACGCCGCGCGGGTAGGGCAGCGCGCGGCCGGTGGCGCGCACGGGAGCGGCCATCAGTCGACCAGCGTCCGGCCGGTGAGCCGGAGGAACACGTCCTCCAGGGAGGAGCGCCGCACCAGCGCCGACAGCGGCCGGTGCCCGGCGCGCACCAGCGCGCCCTGGACCTGCTCCCCGTCGGTCACGTAGAGCAGCAGGCGGTCGGGCAGCTCCTCGACGCGGTCGGCGAAGCGCTCCAGGTCGGCCGCGGCCGGCCGGTGCTCGGGGGCGAACCGCAGCTCGAGCACCTCCCGCCCGGCGTGGCGCTCGATCAGCTCGGCCGGCGAGCCCTCGGCCACGATCAGCCCGCCGTCCATCACGACCAGCCGGTCGCACAGCTGCTCGGCCTCGTCCATGTAGTGCGTGGTGATGATCTGCGTGACGCCCTCGCGCTTGAGCCGGTAGAGCCGCTCCCACAGCAGGTGGCGGGCCTGCGGGTCGAGACCGGTGGTGGGCTCGTCGAGCAGCAGCAGCTCGGGGTCGTTGACCAGCGCCCGCGCGATCGTCAGCCGTCGCTTCATGCCGCCCGACAGCGGCTCGACCGCGTCGTCGGCGCGGTCGGAGAGCTGCGCGAACTCCATGAGCTCGGTCGCCTTGTCGCGCACGTGCCGGCGCGACAGCCCGAAGTACCGGCCGTAGACCTGGAGGTTCTGCCGCACCGTGAGCTCGGCGTCGAGGTTGTCCAGCTGCGGCACCACGCCGATGCGGGCGCGGATCCGCGGCCCGTCGACGTCGGGGTCCATGCCGAGCACCTGCAGCGCGCCGCTGGTGCGCGGCGACACGCAGGCGACCATCCGCATCGTGGACGACTTGCCCGCGCCGTTCGGGCCGAGGAAGCCGAAGACCTCGCCGGGCGCCACGTCGACGTCGATGCCGCGCACGGCCTCGAACGCCCCGAAGCGCTTGGTGAGCCCGCGGGCCTGGACCAGTCCGTCCCCCATGCGATCACGGTAACCCGCGGGACCGACCGTCTCGTGGACGTTCCGGACGGCCGTCAGCCCGGACCGGGTGGGAGGCGCAGCTGGAACCAGTGCTCGTCGCGGACGTCACCGGGCCCCAGCCGCAGCGCGCCGGGGAACACCCCGACCGGGGTCCAGCCCAGCCGGGTGTAGAACTCCGGCAGGGTCGTGCCGCCGCGGGCGGAGAGCAGCAGCTGCTCCAGGCCGAGCCGGCGGGCGTGGTCGACGGCGGCGTCGAGCAGCCGGCGGCCCAGGCCGCGGCCCTGCGCGGCGGGGTGCACCATCAGTCGCAGGACGTCGGCGCGGTGCGCGACCCGCGGGCCGGTGCCCGGGCGCAGGAACACCACGCCGTCCAGGTCCCCGGCGGCGATCAGGTGCTGGCGGCCGGCCACGACCTCCGCGACCGCGTCCGCGGCGTCGGCCCGCACGTGCGCCTCGGGTTCGTCCGCGGTGTGGCCGACGGCCCCGCCGGCGCGGGTGACGGCGAGCCAGAGGTCGCCGAGGTCCCGGACGAGGCGCGGAGCCCCGTCCGGGGTGACGGTCAGAGCTGCGGGAACCAGAGCTTGATCTCCCGGGCTGCGCTCTCCGGCGAGTCGGAACCGTGCACGAGGTTCGACTGGGTCTCCAGGCCGAAGTCGCCGCGGATCGTGCCGGGGGTGGCCTTCTCGACGGGGTCGGTGCCGCCGGCGAGCTGGCGCCACGCGGCGATGGCGCGGGGGCCCTCGACCACGGCGGCGAGCACGGGGCCGGAGGTGATGAAGTCGAGGAGCGAGCCGAAGAAGGGCTTGCCGTCGTGCTCGGCGTAGTGCTGCTCGGCGAGCTCGCGGTCGACGGTGCGCAGCTCCAGCGCGACGACGTCGAGCCCCTTGCGCTCGATCCGGGCGAGGACCTCGCCGATCAGCTTGCGCTCGACGCCGTCGGGCTTGACGAGGACCAGGGTGCGTTCAGTCACGCGCGCAGGGTATCGACGGAGCGGGGTACATCGGACCGGCGCCCCCCGCCCACGCCGTCGGGTGATCGCCGGACGGGTGCGCAGCCGGTCGCCCACGACGCCCTCGCGATCACGCACCAGCGGGCTCGGGCACCAGCTCCGCCGCCGCGAAGGAGACGGCGAAGCGCTCGCACCAGACGCTGACGCTCGTCAGGGCGCCGAGGTCGGCGTCGGCCGGGACCGGGTAGTTCGAGCTGCCCACGTTGCCCTTGAGCTCTCCGAGGTCGACGACCACCCCGTCGTCGAAGACGTACCACCCGTCGCGGCCCTCGATGACCGGTGCGTCGGTGAGCCACACCTTGAGCAGCGGCCCGTCGCTGGTGTCGAGGTCCTCCAGCCGCAGGACGCGCGAGCCGTCGGGGAGCTCCAGCAGCACGACCGACCCGGACGAGGGGTGCTCGTGGCTGATCAGCTCGCCCCGGGCCAGGACGACCGGCTCGGCGGCGTCCCGTTCCGCGGGGACGGCCGGACCCGGGTCGGTGGCCGCGGCCGCCGGCGGCGCCTCGTCGACCGTGCGGTCGACGACGAGCTTCCACGGCTCGAACACGAGCAGAGCGGCGACGAGCAGCACGGCGGCGATGGCTGCCGCGGCCAGGACGACGGGACGGCGCAGGAACGGGCGGCGGTCATCACGAGCGGTCACGCAGCGATCCTCCCGCGCGCGGCCCCGTCGAGGGGTCACGGTTCGGGGACCTGCTGCGACGGCAGCTCCCCCCGCTCCATCCGCAGCGCGACGTCGCGGCGCAGGAACAGCAGCCCGCCCCAGACCAGCGCGAACACGATCCCGATGACGACCAGCGCCGGCACGAGGAACCCGCACAGCAGCACCGCCACCTGCAGGCCGAGGGCCGCGCCCAGCCCCCAGGACCGCCGCTGCACCCCGGAGGCGAGCAGCAGCGCCAGCGCGACCCCACCGATCGCGGCGATCCCCGCGGGGGTGGCTCCGGAGCCGAACTTGGGCAGCACGAGCAGCGCCAGCGCCACGACGATCGACTCGAGCACGAGGGTGGCGGCGAAGACCCCCCGCACGCCCTTCATCGGGTCGGGAGCGGTCACGACGGCACCTCCGGTGCTCGTGAGCGGATACGGCGGTCCGGGCAGCCACGACCGCGCACGGGTCGTCTCACGACGGCTCCTTGCCGAACAGCGTGCGGGCCTCGCCGGCCGTGACGACCGAGCCGGTCACCACCACGCCGACACCGGACGTGCCGCCCTCCTCGGCCAGCTCGCCGGCCTGCTCGACGGCGGCGGCGAGGGAGGGCTCGACGCTGACGCGGTCGGACCCGAAGACCTCGGTGGCGAGCGCGCCCAGCTCGTCGGGGTCCATCGCCCGCGGGGAGGAGTTCGCCGTGACGACGACCTCGTGCAGCACCGGCTCCAGCTCGGCGAGCAGCCCCCGGGCGTCCTTGTCGCGCATCACGCCGAGCACGCCGACCAGGCGGGTGAACCGGAACTCCGTGGTGAGCGCGGCGGCCAGGGCGCGGGCGCCGTGCGGGTTGTGGCAGGCGTCGAGCAGCACGGTCGGCACGCCCGGCCCGGCGGCGACGCGCTCCAGCCGTCCCGGCGAGGACGCGGCGGCGAACGCGGCGCGCACGACGTCCGGGTCGAGCGGCTGGCGCGGTCCGGCTCCGATCAGCGCCTCGGCGGCGGCCAGCGCCAGCACCGCGTTGGACGCCTGGTGCTCGCCGTGCAGCGGCAGGAACACGTCGTCGTAGGTGCCCGACAGCCCGCGCAGGACGAGCCGCTGCCCGCCGACGGCGATCTCGCGCTCCACGACGCCGAACTCCGCGCCCTCCCGCGCCACCTGGGCGTCCACCTCGACGCAGCGCTCCAGCAGGACCTCGGCCACGGCCTTGTCCTGGGTGGCGAGCACGGCCACGGAGCCGGGCTTGATGATCCCGGCCTTCTCGCGCGCGATGCCCAGCACGTCGGTGCCGAGGAACTCCGCGTGGTCCAGCCCGATCGGCGTGATCACGGCGACGTTCCCGTCGGCGACGTTGGTGGCGTCCCACCGCCCGCCCAGTCCGACCTCGACGACACCGGCCTCCACCGGCGCGTCGGCGAAGGCGGCGAAGCCCATGGCGGTGAGCACCTCGAACTTGGACAGGCGCCCGAGCTTCCCGTCGACGATCTCGACGAACGGCGCCACGTCGCGGTACAGCGCGACGTAGCGCTCGGGGCTCACCGGCCGGTTGTCGATGTTGATGCGCTCGGTGGCCCGCTGCAGGTGCGGGCTGGTGTAGCGGCCCGTCCGCAGCCCGATCTCGCTGAGCAGCGCGTCCACCATGCGCGCGGTGGAGGTCTTGCCGTTGGTGCCGGTGAGGTGCACGACCGGGTAGCCGCGGTGCGGGTCGCCCAGCACGTCGACGAGCGCGGAGATGCGCTCCAGCGACGGCTCCACCACCGTCTCGGGCCACCGCTGGTCCAGCGCCGCCTCGACGGCGAGGAACTCCGCGAAGTCGACGACGCTGGTGGTCTCCGGCAGCACCGACGGCGAGTCGGCCCCGCGGATGGCGTCGAGGACGTGCGAGATCACCGCGTCCTCGGGGGCGGGGATCCCGCCCTCGCCCTCCGGGCCCTCGTCCTCGGGTCCGGTCACGCCGGGTCCTCCTCGCCCGCAGCCGCCGGTGCGCCGGGAGCCGTGAGCCCTGGCCGCGCGTTCATCCGGCGAGCGCGTCCAGGCGCGCGGTGACCCGCTCGATCTCGACGACCGCGGCGGCCCGCCGCTCGCGGATGCCCGTGACGATGTCGGCCGGGGCCTTCTCCACGAACTTCGGGTTGCCCAGCTTCTTCTCCGCCTGCTCCAGCTCCTTCTGCGCGGCGGCCAGGTCGCGGCCCAGGCGGGCGCGCTCGGCCGGCACGTCGATGGCGCCGGAGGTGTCCAGCTCGACGTGCACCGGCCCGGCTTCGACGGTGGCGGTGGGCGCGAACCCCTCGCCCGGGGCGTCGAGGCGGGTGAGGAAGCGGACCGCCCGCTCGTGCCCGGCGAGACCGGCGGCGTCGAGCCCGACGAGCTCCGCGGCGACGGACCGGCGGTCGGGCAGGCCCTGCTCGGTGCGGAACCGCCGGATGTCGGTGATCAGCTCCTGGACGGCGGCGACGCGCGTGACGGCGACCGGGTCGACCGGCGCCCCGACCTCCTCCCCCGGCCAGGGCGCGACGACGACCGACTCGCGCCCGGTGAGGGCCGTCCACAGCGCCTCGGTGACGAACGGGATCACCGGGTGCAGCAGCCGCAGCAGCGCGTCGAGGACGTGCCCGAGCACCGCGCGGGTGCCTTGCGCGGTGGCCGGGTCGTCGAGCTGGGGCTTGGCCAGCTCCAGGTACCAGTCGCACAGCTCGTCCCACGTGAAGTGGTAGAGCCCCTCGGTGGCCTTCGCGAACTGGAAGCCCTCCAGCAGCGCGTCGGTCTGCTCGCGGACCTCGCGGAGCCGCCCGAGGATCCAGCGGTCGGCGTCGGTGGGCTCGGCCGGCAGCGGCAGGCCCGGGTCGGCCCCGTTGGCCAGGGCGAAGCGCGTGGCGTTCCACAGCTTCGTGGTGAACCGGCGCGACCCGTCCACCCACTCGGTGGACAGCGACACGTCCGTGCCCGGGTTGGACCCGCGCGCGATCGTGAAGCGCAGCGCGTCCGCGCCGAAGGTCTCGATGAGCTCCAGCGGGTCGATGACGTTGCCCTTGGACTTGCTCATCTTCTTGCCGTGCTCGTCGCGGATCAGCCCGTGCAGGTAGACGTCGGCGAACGGCGCGCGCCCCATGGCGTAGGTGCCGAACATCATCATCCGGACGACCCAGAAGAACAGGATGTCGTAGCCGGTGACCAGCACGGACGTCGGGTAGTAGCGCTCGAGGTCGCGGGTCTTGTCCGGCCAGCCCAGCGTGGAGAACGGCCACAGCCCCGAGGAGAACCAGGTGTCGAGGACGTCGGGGTCCTGGGTCCAGCCCTCCGGCGCGGTGTCGTCGGGGCCGACGCAAACGGTCTCGCCGTCGGGCCCGTACCAGACGGGGATGCGGTGGCCCCACCACAGCTGCCGCGAGATGCACCAGTCGTGCATCCCGTCGACCCAGTCGAAGAACCGGGCCGTCATGTCCGCCGGGTGGATCGTGGTCTCGCCGGAGCGGACGGCGTCCCCCGCCGCCTTGGCGAGCGCCTCGACCTTGACGAACCACTGCAGGCTCAGGCGCGGCTCGATGACGGCGCCGGTGCGCGAGTCGTGCCCGACGCTGTGGACGTAGGGGCGCTTCTCGGCGACGATCCGGCCCTGCGCGGCCAGCTCCTCGCGGACCGCGACCCGCGCGGCGAACCGGTCCATCCCGTCGAAGCGCGTGCCCGTGCCGGTGACGACGCCCGACTCGTCCAGGATCGTCGGCATCGGCAGGCCGTGCCGGCGGCCCATCTCGAAGTCGTTGGGGTCGTGCGCCGGGGTGATCTTGACGGCGCCGGTGCCGAAGGCCGGGTCGACGTGCGGATCGGCGATCACCGGGATATCCCGGCCGGTGATCGGCATGGTGATCGTGGTGCCGACGAGGTGGGTGTAGCGCTCGTCGTCGGGGTGGACGGCGACGGCCGTGTCGCCGAGCATCGTCTCGACCCGCGTGGTGGCGACGACGATCGAGCGGTCGCCGTCCCCGTAGCGCATGGAGACGAGCTCGCCCTCGACCTCCTTGTGCTCCACCTCGATGTCGCTGATGGCGCTCTGCAGCGCGGGGGACCAGTTGACCAGCCGCTCCGCCCGGTAGATCAGCCCGGCGTCGAACATCTGCTTGAAGACGGTCTGGACGGCGCGCGAGAGCCCCTCGTCGAGGGTGAACCGCTCGCGCGACCAGTCGACGCCGTCGCCCAGGCGGCGCATCTGCCCGAGGATCGCCCCGCCGGACTCGCCCTTCCACTCCCAGACGCGGCGGACGAACTCCTCGCGGCCCATCTCCCGCCGGCCGGGCCCGCCCGCCTCGGCGAGCCGCCGCTCGACGACGCTCTGCGTGGCGATGCCGGCGTGGTCCATGCCGGGCAGCCACAGCGCGTCGTAGCCCTGCATGCGGCGGCGGCGGGTGAGCACGTCGATGAGCGTGTGGTCCATCGCGTGCCCGAGGTGCAGGCTGCCGGTGACGTTGGGCGGCGGGATGACGATGCAGTACGGCGGCCGCTCGCTGTCGGGGTCGGCCTCGAAGTAGCCGGCCTCGACCCACCGCTCGTACATGCCGGCCTCCACCTCGCCCGGGTTCCACTGGGCGGGGAGCGGGTCGGTGCGGGGTGGGAGGGTGCCGGTCACCCTGTCAAGTCTACGAGCCGCCCCCGACGGCATTTCCTACAGGACCAGGCTCGCGACGAACGCCAGCGCGAACCCGACGACGCCGATGAGGGTCTCCATCACCGTCCAGGTCTTCAGGGTGGTCTTCACGTCCATCTCGAGGAACCGCCCGACGAGCCAGAACCCGGAGTCGTTGACGTGCGAGAGCACCGTCGAACCGGCCGCGATCGCGATCACGACGAGCGCGACGTCGAGGCGGGACAGGCCCTCGGCGGCGACGACCGGCGCGATCAGGCCGGCCGTCGTGGTGAGCGCGACGGTGGCCGAGCCCTGCGCGACCCGCAGCGCGGTGGCGATGAGGAAGGCCGCCACGATGACGGGCAGGCCGATCGCGTTGAGGCTCTCCGCGAGGGCGTCACCGATGCCGCTGGTGCGCAGCACACCGCCGAAAGCGCCGCCGGCCCCGGTGATGAGGATGATCGCGCAGACCGGCCCCAGCGCGGAGTTGACGATCTTCTCCGTCTCCGCGCGGCCGAACCGCTCCCAGCCCAGCACCGCCATCGCGACCAGCACGGTGATGAGCAGCGCGACGGGAGTCTGGCCGAGCAGGCGCAGCGCGCCGACGGTCGCGGCGTCGCCGTCGACGACGCCCGCGGTGGCGAGGGTGTTGAGCCCGGTGTTGAGCAGGATCAGCACCAGCGGCAGGAGCAGCAGCGCGAGCACCGTGCGGAACCGCGGGGCGGTGCGCTGCCGGGTGAGGGTGGAGCCGCCCGCGCCGTCGCCGTCCCCGGCGAGGACGGCGGGCACCGGGACGTCGACGCGGCGGCCGACCCACAGCCCGAACAGGTAGGACGACACGTACCAGGTGGGCAGGCCGATGATCAGCCCGACGACGAGCACCAGGCCGATGTCGGCGGACAGGATGCCGGCCGCCCCGACCGGGCCGGGGTGCGGTGGCACGAAGGCGTGCATCACGGCGAAGGCGCCGGCCGAGGGCAGGGCGTAGAGCAGCACCGAGCCGCCGAACTGCCGGGCCACGGACAGGATGATGGGCAGGAAGACGACGAACCCGGCGTCGAAGAAGATCGGGAAGCCGAACAGCAGCGACGCGACGCCGAGCGCCAGCGGGGCGCGGCGCTCGCCGAACCGGCCGACGAGCGTGTCGGCCAGCACCTGCGCCCCGCCCGTCACCTCCAGCAGCTTGCCGATCATCGCGCCCAGGCCGACGAGCAGCGCCACGCTCGCCAGCGTGGTGCCGAACCCCTCCAGCAGGGCCGGTACCGCGTCCGCGGCGGGGATGCCGGCGACCAGCGCCGTCAGCAGGCTGACGAGGATGAGCGCCACGAAGGCGTGCAGCCGCACCACCATGATCAGCACGAGCAGCAGCGCGACGGCCGCCACCGCGATGAGCAGCAGCGGCCCGGTGCCGTAGACGGGGACGAAGTCGTCCTGGGCGAGGATCATGACGTGCTCCCGGTGGCGGCGAGGTAGTCGGTGACGAGGTCGTCGACGGAGCGGGCGAGGTCGAGCACGAGCCCGTTCTCGTCGTCGTCGAGGGGTTCGAGCGTGGCGAACTGCGAGTCCAGCAGGCTGACGGGCATGAAGTGCCCGGGTCGGCCGGCCACCCGCCGGGCGATCACCTCGCGGGTGCCGTCGAGGTGCACGAAGAGCTGGTCGGGCGCCCCCGCGCGCAGCACGTCGCGGTAGCGGCGGCGCAGGGCCGAGCAGCTGGTGACGCCGCCGCTCGCCGCGTGGTCGGCGAGCCACGCCCCGATGGTCTCGAGCCAGGGCGCGCGGTCGGTGTCGTCGAGCGGGATGCCGGCCGACATCTTCGCGACGTTCTCCGGCGGGTGGAAGTCATCGGCGTCGGCGTACGGCACGCGCAGCCGCTGGGCCAGGGCGGCCCCGACGGTGGTCTTCCCCGAACCGGAGACGCCCATGACGGTGAGGAGCGGCGGAACGGGTACCCGGAGAACGGCCATAGGGGAAGCATGCGCTTCAAGTAGTACTTGTACAAGACTTTACCGATTCACGTCGTATTCTCTCTCCGCAGGGAGCCCTGTCATCATGGGAGACGTGACGTCAGCACGGTCCGGGCTGCACGCGTCCCTCCTCGACCGGCTCGGGCTCCTCATCACCTCCGGCGACGCCGCGGCGGGCAGCGTGCTGCGGGCCGACGACCTGGAGGCCCGCTACGGCGTCTCGCGCACCGTCGTCCGCGAGGCCGTGCGCGTGCTGGAGGCGCTCGGCCTGGTCCGCAGCCGGCGCCGCATCGGGGCCGTGGTGGAGCCGGAGCAGCGCTGGAACGTGTTCGACCCGACCGTCATCCGCTGGCGGCTGGCCGGGCCCCGCCGCGACGCCCAGCTGCGCACGCTCACCGAGCTGCGCGCGGGGTTCGAGCCCGTGGCGGCCGCGCTCGCCGCCGAGCGCGCCACCCCGGAGCAGTGCGGGGCGCTCACCAGCGCCGTCGTCGCCATGTCCGTCCACGGCCGCTCCGGCGACCTGGAGGCCTACCTCGACGCCGATGTCGCCTTCCACCGCACGCTGCTCGCCGCCACCGGCAACGAGATGCTCGCGGCGCTCGCCGGCGTCGTCGGCGAGGTGCTGGCGGGGCGCGCCCACCACGGCCTGATGCCGGCGCGCCCGGAACCCGGCGCCATCCGGCTGCACGGCGACGTCGCGCAGGCCGTGCAGTGCGGGGACGCGGCGGCGGCCCGGGCGGCGATGGAGGCGATCCTGGCCGAGGCGGCGGACGCGCTGCCGGGCTGACGACGCTGCCAGGCTGACGACGCTGCCGGGCTGACGACGCTGCCGGGCTGACGACCGGCGCTCCGCGCAGGGGCCTACACCGGCACGAGCGCCGCGTGCAGCCGCGGGAAGCCCAGGCGGAGCGTGCGGGCACCGATCGCGGCCGGGTCGACCTCGCGCAGCTCGGCCGTGGTCGGCTCGTACACCGTCCACCGGCCGTCGCGGACGCCGGTGGCGAGGACGTAGTGCCGCGGCACGACCGACCCGACCAGCAGCGGGACGGGCCGGTTGCCGCGCAGCGCGGCGCCGACCGCGTCGACGAGGGCCGCGACGTCGCGCGCGTCGGTGTCGTCCACCAGCCGCACCCGGTACGGACCGGCCGCGGGCAGGTGGCGGCGCAGCCACGCCGCCATCCCCCACGGCGTGGTGCCCAGGGCCCGCGGCCAGAACCGGGTGGACTCGCGGTGCACCTGCCGCTGCCGGGCGTCGTAGCGCGCCCCGAACCCGGTGCTGACCAGCGCGCCGCCGCCGTTGACCGCGGCCCGGGGCTGCCCGCCGTCGAGGCGGCGCATCTCTGCCGGATCGGCCCAGGCCGCCATCGCGACGAGGACGGCGCTGCCGCAGGTGGTGCCGTCGACCTGGTCGAGGGGGACGCCGTCGCGGCGCTGCGCGCCGAGGCGCTCGGTGAGCAGGGGGCTGCGGCCCGCCGCGAGCGGCCGCACCGACGCCACCGGCGACGGGGCCGGCCCGGGCCGGAACAGCGCCTGCACCCGTCGAGCCCATCCGCAGACCGTCCGCATGCCCTGCCCTCCCTCGATCCGCTCCAGGGTAGGCGAGGGAGGACGGCGGGCGCGCGGTCAGCGCAGCCGGACCGGCGGTGCGGTCACCGGACGGCGGGGATGGGCACCGTCTGCTCGACCAGCACCGCCTCGCGGGCGGCCCGGGGCCCGGCCGGCGCCGGCCCGGCCGGCTCCTGCGACCCGGCCGCCCGCACCGCCCACGCGCCGCCCCGCTCGGCGACGACGATCATCCCGAGGGCGGCGCGGAGGACGAGGATGACGCCGACGTTCTCCAGCACCTCCTCGACGTGCGTGCCGATCTGCAGGGGGGCGCCGTCGGTGCCGGGGCGGTCGAGGAGGCCGTTGAGGGACTCGAGACCGAAGGCGGCCCCCAGGAACAGCATGATCCCCAGGAGGAGGTCGCGCCGGACGGCCCCGCTGAGCTGGGTGACCAGCCGCACGAACACCGCCACCACGCCGGCCGCCACGACCAGCCCGGGGACCACCCACGCGTAGCCGTCGCGGATCCCCATCAGGTCGGCCACGACGACGAGGCGTTCGTGGATCCCGGCGAAGTCGTCGAACGCCAGCGCCAGGAGCACCAGCGCGACGACGGCGAACGCGGTCCCGCGCCGTCCCCCGACGAGCCGGGCCACCACACCGTGCGCGACGCCCGCCGCCACGAGGAGCGCGACGCTGAACGCGGTGGGGACGTTCGTCTCGTTGGACACGCCGAACAGCAGCCGGGCCGGGGACCCCTCCGCGGCCAGCACCGGCACACCCGGCGCGATGTTGGGCAGGGCCAGGCTCAGACCGGCCAGGACGACGGTCACGAGCAGGAGCGTGCGGACGACCCGTGGGAACGGGCGGCGCCAGCGGTCCTCCTCCGTCTCCGGATCGTCGTCCCACGACCGGTGCCTGCCCGCCATACCCCACCCCCGCGTCCGTCCACGACGACCGACTGGCGGGCAGCCTAGACCCGACGGGGAGGTGAACGCCGGGTTGCGCCCCGGTGCAGGGCCGGTCCGCGTCCCCGCGCCGGTGCCGCCACCGCGGCTCCGACGATCGGGCGGACCGGTCCGGGCGCGCTATCGTGCGCCCCGTGACCGGACTGGACCCCGACGTCAGCGCCTTCCTCCGCGCCGGCACCCGCACCGGCAAGCTGGCGTGGGTCGGCATCAGCGGCCGGCCGCTGGTGGCGCCGGTCTGGTTCGTCGTCGAGGGCACCGACGACGCGCCCGAGCTGGTCTTCACCACCGGTCGCGACACCGCGAAGGGCCGGGCCGTGGGGCGCGACCCCCGCCTCGCGCTCTGCGTGGACCTCGAGGTGCCGCCGTATGCGTTCGTGCAGGTGCAGGGCACCGCCACGACGAGCGAGGACCCGGCCGAGCTGCTGCGGGCGGCCACGGCGATCGGCGCGCGCTACATGGGGGCCGACCGGGCCGAGGAGTTCGGCCGCCGCAACGCGGTGCCGGGCGAGCTGCTGGTGCGGCTGCGCCCGACGAAGGTCCTCGCCGAGCTGGACGTGACGGCCTGACCCCGCCGGCCCCCGTTGCAGGAAGGCCACCTTCACGCAAGCTCGTGGCGTGAAGGTGGCCTTCCTGCAATCCGGGGGCGGGCGGGTAGGCGGTCAGGCCCGCTGGGACTGGTCGTTCGCCGGGACGCCGCGCTCGGAGTCGGAGCCCCAGCCCTTGGCCAGGTTGCTGATCTTCTGGGCGTAGTCGCGCGCGGCGACGGCCGGGTCGTCGGCGCGGCCCGCCGCCACGCCCACGAGGAACGCGGTCACGGGGGCGCCGGGCCGGCTCACGTCGTGGGCGACGTCGGAGGCCAGGTCGAGCACCGTGTCGGTGGTGCCCCCCTGCTCCAGCGCGTCCTCCAGGCCGAGCTCGAGCGCAACGGCGGTGATCCATTCGGACAGGGCGGTGGCGTCGCTGCTTCCGTTCACCGTCGAACGGTAACCGCGGGCCGCCCTAGCTGCTGAACAGAGCGGGGATGCGCCCGATGAGCTGGACGAGGCCGTAGGTGAACGGCACGGCCACCCACAGCCACGCCAGCACCAGCAGCACCCAGAACACCGGGCTGCGCCGCCCCGCCGAACCCAGCCCGCCCGTGCCCGCACCCGTACCCGCGCTGCTCATGCCTGTGCTCCCGCCCGTTCGGTGGCCGAGGTCCCGGTCGCGGGCTCGTGCCACTTGGAGTCCACCGGCTTGATCAGCTCGTTGCACACGAACGCGACCACCAGCAGACCGATCATGATGGAGAACGACAGCGTGTAGAGGGCCGGACCCTGCTGGCCCGCGGCCTCCTGGCTGTCGGCGATGGCGTTGACGATCAGCGGCCCGAGCACGCCGGCGGTGGACCAGGCGGTGAGCAGCCGGCCGTGGATGGCCCCGACCTGGTAGGTGCCGAACAGGTCGCGCAGGTAGGCCGGCACCGTGGCGAAGCCGGCGCCGTAGAACGACAGGATGAAGATCGCGCAGACCAGGAAGACGACCTTGTTGGCGTTCGTCGTCAGGGTGATCGCGAGGTAGAGCAGCGCGCCGACGCCGAGGTAGATGCGGTACATGTTCTTGCGCCCGAGCACGTCGGACAGGCTCGACCACCCGATCCGGCCCAGCGCGTTGGCCAGCGACAGGATCGCGACGAAGCCGGCGGCCGCGGCCCCGAGGGCCTGCGGGGAGGACGCGTCGGGGAAGTAGTCCTGGTAGATCGGCGACGCCTTCTCCAGGATGCCGATGCCGGCGGTGACGTTGAAGCAGAGCACCACCCAGAGCAGCCAGAACTGCGGGGTCTTGATCGCGTTGGCCGCCGAGACGTTCGCCGTGGTGATCAGGCCGCCGGTCTTCCCCGCACCCGGCTCCCAGCCGGCGGGCTTCCAGTCGTCGGCGGGCACCCGGATGAGCAGCCAGCCCACGGACATGAACACCGCGTAGACCAGACCCATCACCAGGAAGGTCTGGCCGACCCCGCTCGCCTGCGCCTCCTCGCCGGAACCGCCGAAGGCCCGCAGCAGCTGCGCGGTGAGCGGGGAGGCGATCAGCGCCCCGCCGCCGAAGCCCATGATCGCGATGCCGGTGGCCAGGCCCGGCCGGTCCGGGAACCACTTGATCAGAGTGGACACCGGCGAGATGTAGCCGATGCCCAGCCCGATGCCGCCGACGAACCCGTAGCCGAGGACGACCAGCCAGTACTGGCCGGTGTACATGCCCAGCGCGGAGATGAGGAAGCCGGCCACGAAGCACGCCGACGCCACGACCATCGCCCAGCGCGGGCCGTTCTTGTCGACCTTCGTGCCGAACAGGGCCGCCGAGAGGCCGAGCATGATGATGCCCAGCGTGAACGGCAGGGCCGACAGCGTGCCGGCCGCGGGGTTGCCCGCGAGCAGCGTGCCCTCGATCGGCGGCTTGAAGACGCTCCACGCGTAGGCCTGGCCGATGGCCAGGTGGATCGAGAGGGCAGCGGGTGGGATGAGCCAGCGGCTCCACCCGGGCCCGGCGACGATCCGCTCGCGCTGCAGGAACCCGACTGCCATAGGGAGACTCCCGTCACCACCGTGTGCTGGACCGGTGGGACGGTATGTTCACCCTCCGTGACCCGCAACCGCTGGCGGCCGTGAGCCGACCAGCGGTTGCGCGACGGGGGTCAGGCCGACTTGTCGCGCCGCTCCCGGCGGGCCGGGGTGCGGGGCACGATCGTGGGGTTCACGTTGCTGCGCACGGTCTGCTCGGTGACCACCACCTTGGCGACGTCGTCGCGGCTGGGGATGTCGTACATCACCGGGAGGAGCACCTCCTCCATGATCGCGCGCAGGCCGCGGGCGCCGGTGCCGCGGAGGATGGCCTGGTCGGCCACCGCGTCCAGGGCGTCGTCGGTGAACTCCAGCTCCACGCCGTCCATCTCGAACAGCCGCCGGTACTGCTTCACCAGCGCGTTGCGGGGCTCGGTGAGGATCTTGACCAGGGCGTCCTTGTCGAGCGACGTCACCGACGCGACGATCGGCAGCCGGCCGATGAACTCCGGGATCAGGCCGAACTTGATGAGGTCCTCGGGGAGGGTCTCGCCGAAGCTCTGCGAGGCGTCGGTGTCGTGCTTGGACCGGATCTCCGCGCCGAAGCCCAGGCCGCGCTTGCCCACGCGGTCACCGATGATCCGCTCCAGCCCGGCGAACGCGCCGGCCACGATGAACAGCACGTTCGTCGTGTCGATCTGGATGAACTCCTGGTGCGGGTGCTTGCGCCCGCCCTGCGGCGGCACGCTCGCCGTGGTGCCCTCGAGGATCTTCAGCAGCGCCTGCTGCACGCCCTCGCCCGAGACGTCCCGCGTGATCGACGGGTTCTCGGACTTGCGGGCGATCTTGTCGACCTCGTCGATGTAGATGATGCCGGTCTCGGCCCGCTTGACGTCGTAGTCGGCGGCCTGGATCAGCTTGAGCAGGATGTTCTCGACGTCCTCGCCGACGTACCCGGCCTCGGTGAGCGCCGTGGCGTCGGCGATGGCGAAGGGCACGTTGAGCAGCTTCGCGAGCGTCTGCGCGAGGTAGGTCTTGCCGCAGCCGGTGGGGCCGAGCATGAGGATGTTGGACTTCGCGATCTCGATCGCGTCGCCGTCGGCCCGGCCGGACTTGTCGCCGGCCTGGATGCGCTTGTAGTGGTTGTAGACCGCCACCGACAGCGTCCGCTTGGTCTGGCTCTGCCCGACGACGTACTGGTCGAGGAACTCGTGGATCTCGGCGGGCTTGGGGAGCTCGTCGAGCTTCACCTCACCGGCCTCGGCCAGCTCCTCCTCGATGATCTCGTTGCAGAGATCGATGCACTCGTCGCAGATGTAGACGCCGGGCCCAGCGATCAGTTTCTTGACCTGCTTCTGGCTCTTCCCGCAGAAGGAGCACTTGAGCAGATCACCGCCGTCACCGATGCGTGCCATGATCGTTGACCCCAGTCCCCATCCCGCGCACCCGGGATCGGGCGCGCTGTCGTGACGGTACCCGCCGGAGCCCGTCGCCGGGGCACTTCACGGAGGCGAAGTTGCGGCGGCGGGCCCGGCGGGCGCGCGTTGCTCTACCGGACCGCCGAGAGCTTCCGGCTCTGGATGATCTCGTCCACGATCCCGTAGTCCTTGGCCTCGTCGGCCGTCAGGATCTTGTCGCGCTCGATGTCCTCGCGGACCTGCTCGGGCGTGCGACCGCTGTGCTTGGACAGCGTGGTCTCCAGCAGCCGCCGCATCCGCGAGATCTCCGCGGCCTGGATCTCCAGGTCGGACACCTGGCCGTAGAAGCCCTCGGTGGCCGGCTGGTGGATCAGGATGCGCGCGTTCTGCACGGCGAGGCGGCGCCCCGGCGTGCCGGCGGCGAGCAGGACGGCCGCGGCCGACGCGGCCTGCCCGAGGCAGACCGTCTGGATGTCGGGGCGGATGAACTGCATCGTGTCGTAGATCGCCATGAGCGAGGTGAACGACCCGCCGGGCGAGTTGATGTACATGCTGATCTCGCGGTCCGGGTCGGCCGACTCCAGGCACAGCAGCTGCGCCATGACGTCGTTGGCCGACGCGTCGTCGATCTGCACGCCGAGGAAGATGATGCGCTCCTCGAACAGCTTGTTGTACGGGTTGGACTCCTTGACCCCGTAGCTGGTGCGCTCGACGAACGACGGCAGCACGTACCGCGACTGCGGCATCTGGAACCCACTCACGACGACGCGCTCCCGTTCCCGTTCACGACGTTGCCGTCGGGCAGCTGCCCGGCGCGCGACACGACGTGGTCGACGAAGCCGTACTCGAGCGCTTCCTGGGCGGAGAACCACCGGTCGCGGTCGAAGTCGGCGGTGATCTTCTCGACGGTCTGGCCGGTGTGCCCGGCGATCAGCTCGGCCATCTCGCGCTTGTGGCGCTTGAACAGCTGGGCCTGGATCGCGATGTCGGACTCCGTACCGCCCACGCCCGCCGAGGGCTGGTGCATGAGGATCTGGCAGTGCGGCAGCGCGTAGCGCTTGCCGGGGGTGCCGGCCGAGAGCAGGAACTGCCCCATCGACGCGGCGAGGCCCATCGCGAACGTCGCGACGTCGCAGGGGATGAACTCCATCGTGTCGAAGATGGCCATCCCCGCCGTCACCGAGCCGCCGGGCGAGTTGATGTAGAGCTGGATGTCGGCCTCGGGGTCCTCCGCGGACAGCAGCAGCATCTGGGCCGCGATCCGGTTGGCGATCTCGTCGTCGACCTGCTGGCCGAGCACGACGATGCGCTGCGCGAGCAGCCGCTCGTACACCGAGTCGCCCAGCGACATCGACACCGGCGCACCGCGCCGCATGGTCGCCCCGACGAGACGGTCCGCCGTGCGCGGACCGGGTTCCTGGGTCGTCACGTCACCCTGCTTCCTGGTGGTCATTTCGCCCAAATCCTTCAACGACAGGGCCATCGGGACCGACCCTACGCGGCGGGGCACCCGCCCCGCCGCGCACGCGCCGGTTGTTCGCTGTGGGCATGACGCCCGGTCAGGCGGTGGGCGCCTTCTCCTCGGTGGCGTCGGCGGCCCCGGTCTCGTCACCGTCGGCGGCGGCGGGCCCGTCGCCCGCCTCGTCGCCGGTCCCGGCCGCGGCGTCGTCCGGCGCCGGGACCTCGGTGACCTCGATGCCGTCGCCCGGCGCCTCGTCGTCGCCGAGCAGCTCGGACAGGTCGACCGGGTTCCCGGAGGAGTCGGTGACGGTGGCCGCGCGCACGGCGGCGATGAGGGCCTTGGACCGGCGGACGTCGGCGTAGATCGCGCCGAGCTGCCCGGCCTCCTGGATGCGGCGGACGAACTCCTCCGGCGGCATCCGGTACTGCTGGGCCTGGTAGACGATGCGCTCGGTGAGCTCCTGGTCGTTCACCGACACCTGCTCGGCGTCGGCCAGGGCGTCCAGGACGAGCCGGGTGCGCACGTTCTTCTCGGCGTCCGCGCGGTTCTCCGCGTCGAACTCCTCGCGCGTGCTGCCGGCGGCGGCCAGCTCGGCGGCGAAGCGCTCCTCGTCGTGGTCGAGGGCGTGCACGGCGTCGTGCAGCCGCGAGTCGACCTCGGCCTGCACGATGCTCTCCGGCAGCGGCACCTCGGTGCCGTCCACCAGCGCGTCGAGGACCTTGTCGCGGGCCGCGGCCACCTGCTCCATGCGCTTGACGCGCCCGAGGCGCTCGCGCAGGTCGGCGGTGAGCTCGTCGAGGGTGTCGAACTCGCTGGCGAGCTGGGCGAAGTCGTCGTCGGCGGCCGGGAGCTCGCGCTCCTTCACCGCGGTGACCTTGACCGTGACCTCGGCGTCCTTGTCGGCGTGCTCCCCCGCCACGAGCTTGGTGGTGAACACCCGCTCCTCGCCGGCGGACAGGCCGGTGATGGCCTCGTCGATGCCGTCGATCAGCCCGCCCTGGCCCACCTGGTAGGAGAAGCCACTGGTCTGCGCCTCCTCGACGGGGGCGCCGTCGACGGTGGCGGACAGGTCGATCGTCACGAAGTCCTCGGCCTGCGCGGGCCGCTCGACGCCCGTGAGGGTGCCGAACCGGGCGCGCAGGTTCTGCAGCTGCTCGTCGACCTCGGCGTCGTCGATCTCGACGTCGTCGACGGTGACCGCGATCGAGTCGAGCTCGGGCAGCGTCAGCTCCGGGCGGACGTCGACCTCGGCGGTGAACGCGAGCCGCTCGTTGTCGGCGATCTCGGTGACCTCGATGTCGGGCCGGCCGATCGGCGTGACCTCGGGGGCGGCCGTGACGGCCTCGCTGTACTTCGCGGGGACGGCCGCGTTGACGACCTCCTCCAGCACGACGCCGCGGCCGAGCCGCGCCTCGATGATGCGCGCCGGCACCTTGCCCTTGCGGAAGCCGGGCACGGTGACCTGCTGCGCGATCTTCTTGTAGGCGCGGTCGAAGTCCGGCTTCAGCTCGTCGAACGGCACCTCGACGGCGATCCGGACCCGGGTCGGGCTCAGCCGTTCCACGGTGCTCTTCACGGTGACGGGACTCCTCGATGATCTGGGGTGCGGCGGGGCGCGACGCGCAGCCCCGCGGTCCCGCGAGTCTAGGTCAGCGGGTCGGGGCCGGTCCGGGCGGCACCGCCGCCGGGCGGCGACCGGTGCGCCCCCACCGGTGGATGCGCTGCGCCGCGGTCCGGCGCCCCCGTTAGCGTGTCCGCCGCGGGGTCGGACGCCGCGTGGCGCCGCCCCGCACGGCGACGCCGCCACCACGATCGGGGAGCGCGCAGGGTGGGGCAGGCCGTCGGGCCCGCGGAGCCGCCGCCGGACGGCGGCGGCGAGCCGGACGAGGCCGCGCTCGTCGTGCGCGCGCAGGAGGGCGATGCGCGGGCGTTCGAGCTGCTCGCCCGCCGCCACCGGGCCGCGCTGCACCGCGTCGCCGTGCGCGTGGTCGGCGACCCGGCCGAGGCCGAGGACGCGCTGCAGGAGGCCCTGCTCGACGCCTGGTGCCGGATCGGGCGGTTCCGCGGCGACGCGGCCTTCTCCACCTGGCTGCACCGCGTGGTCACCAACCGCTCCCTGGGCGTGCTGCGCCGGCGCCGGCCCGTGCCGGTGGACGGGATCGAGGCGCCCGCCCCCGCGCGCGACACCCCGGAGCGGGCCGCCGAGCGCGGCGCGGGCACGGTCGCGCTGCACCGCGCGCTCGCCCGGCTGCCCGCCGAGCAGCGGGTCTGCTTCGTGCTGCGGGAGCTGGAGGGCCTGTCCTACGCCGAGATCGCTGCCGTCACCGGGGCGAGCGAGGACGCGGTGCGGGGCCGGATCCACCGGGCCCGGACGCGGCTGGCCGAGGTGCTGCGCGCCTGGCGGTGAGCCGGAGCCGCGGACGATCTCCGGGTGCCGCGGGAGCGGAGGGAGGACACTACCCGCCGCAGGGGTCGCTCAGACGCTCCGCCGCTGGTCACCGTCCTCACGTCCGAAGCACTGGCGCAGCGTCGGGGCCGCGTGCGAATCTGTCGGCTGCGCAACCGCACCCACTGACGCGTGCCTGCGCGCGACCGCCGTACCCGCGGCCGACTCCCCACCACGGCGTCCGGTCGCCGCGCCGCCCGGGCACCCACCACCGCCTCCGGACCGGCGCACCGCGGAGCCACCCGAACGGGCCAGAACAGGCCGCCGGGCGGTCGTCGTCACGTACGCTCGTCCCACCACCACGTCGTCCCGATGCCAGCGTCGGGGTGCACCGAGACGACAGGAGGCACTAGTTGGCTGCCATCCCTGCCAGCGGGCTCTACGCACCTGAGTTCGAGCACGACGCCTGCGGCGTCGCCATGGTCGCCGACCTCAAGGGCCGGCGCGACCACGACATCGTGCGGCGCGCGCTGACCGCGCTGCTCCGGCTCGAGCACCGCGGTGCCCGCGGCGCCGAGGCCAACACCGGTGACGGCGCCGGCATCCTCATCCAGGTGCCGGACGAGTTCTTCCGCGCCGTGGTGGATTTCGGCCTCCCCGGGCCCGGGGCGTACGCGGTGGGTACCGCGTTCCTCCCCGTGGCAAACCCCGACGCCGCGGTCGCGGAGATCGAACGCCTCGCCGACGAGGAGGGCCTCGTCGTCCTCGGGTGGCGCGAGCTGCCGACCGACCCCGACGGCGCCGACCTCGGCCCCACCGCCCTCGCCGCGATGCCGGCGTTCCGCCAGCTGTTCGTGGCCGGGAAGGGCGGGGAGACCGGCGTCGCGCTGGAGCGCCTGGCGTTCTGCCTGCGCAAGCGGGCCGACCACGCCACCGGCACGTACTTCCCGAGCCTGTCCCCGCGCACCGTCGTCTACAAGGGGATGCTGGCCGAGCCGCAGGTGGAGGCGTTCTACCCGGACCTGTCCGACCCCCGCGTCACCTCGGCGCTCGCCGTGGTGCACTCCCGGTTCTCCACCAACACCTTCCCGGCCTGGCCCCTCGCGCACCCGTACCGGTACGTCGCGCACAACGGCGAGATCAACACGCTGCGCGGCAACCGCAACTGGATGGCCGCGCGCGAGTCGGAGCTGCGCAGCGACCTGATCCCGGGCGACCTGTCGCGGCTGTCGCCGATCGTCACGCCGGACGCGTCCGACTCGGCCACGTTCGACGAGGTGCTGGAGCTGCTGCACCTCGGCGGGCGGAGCCTGCCGCACGCCGTGCTCATGATGATCCCGGAGGCGTGGGAGAACCACGACGAGATGGACCCGCAGCGCCGGGCCTTCTACGAGTTCCACTCCACCCTCATGGAGCCGTGGGACGGTCCCGCGCTCGTCGCCTTCACCGACGGCACGCTGATCGGCGCGGTGCTCGACCGCAACGGCCTGCGCCCGGCCCGCTACTGGGTCACCGAGGACGGCCTGGTGGCGCTCGCCTCCGAGGTCGGCGTGCTCGACGTCGACCCCTCGGCGGTGGTGCGCAAGGGCCGCCTCGAGCCGGGCCGCATGTTCCTGGTGGACACCGAGGCCGGCAAGCTCGTCGACGACGCCGAGATCAAGGGCGCGCTGGCCGCGGAGCACCCGTACGCCGACTGGCTGCACGCCGGGCTGATCCGCCTGGAGGACCTGCCCCACCGCGAGCGCGAGGTGCCCAGCCACGCCGCGCTGACGCTGCGCCAGCAGACGCTGGGCTACACCGAGGAGGAGCTCAACCTCCTGCTCAAGCCGATGGCCGCGGCCGGCGCCGAGCCGATCGGCTCGATGGGCAACGACGCCCCGCTGGCGGCGATCTCCGAGCGCCCGCGGCAGCTGTTCGACTACTTCACCCAGCTGTTCGCGCAGGTCACGAACCCGCCACTGGACGCCATCCGCGAGGAGCTCGTCACCTCGCTGGGCAGCCAGCTCGGCCCGGAGCAGAACCTCCTGGAGGCGACGCCCGCGCACTGCCGCACCATCACGCTGCCGTTCCCCGTGCTCGGCAACGACGACCTCGCCCGCATCGTGCACATCAACGACGACGGTGAGTACCCGGGCTTCACCTCCGTCACCGTCAAGGGCACGTTCCGGGCGGCCGAGGGCGGCGAGGGGCTGCGCCGGCGCGTCCGGCAGATCTGCACGCAGGTGTCCGAGGCCATCGAGGACGGCGCGCGGCTGATCGTGCTCTCCCAGCGCGGTGTCACGAAGGACTTCGCGCCGATCCCGTCGCTGCTGCTCACCGGGGCGGTGCACCAGCACCTCATCCGGGAGAAGACCCGCACGCGGGTCGGGCTGGTCGTGGAGTCCGCCGACGCGCGCGAGGTGCACCACATCGCGCTGCTCATCGGCTACGGCGCCGCCGCGGTGAACCCCTACCTGGCCGTGGCCACCGTCGAGGACCTCGCCCTGCGCGGCGACATCCCGGGCGTCGACCCGGCCACCGCGGCGAAGAACCTGGTCAAGGCGCTGGGCAAGGGCGTGCGCAAGACCATGTCCAAGATGGGCGTCTCCACGGTGGCGTCCTACACCGGGGCGCAGATCTTCGAGGCCGTCGGCCTGGGCCGCGAGGTCGTCGACGACTGCTTCACCGGCACCACCTCCCGGCTCGGCGGCGTCGGCTACGACGTGCTCGCCGAGGAGGTGCTGCGCCACCACCGCCGCGCCTTCCCCGGCGACGGGGTGCGCGCGCACCACCGGGCGCTGGAGGTCGGCGGCGAGTACCAGTGGCGGCGCGAGGGCGAGCTGCACCTGTTCAACCCGCAGACCGTCTTCAAGCTGCAGCACTCCACGCGCGCCGGCCGCTACGAGGTCTTCAAGCAGTACACGAGGGCCGTCGACGACCAGGCGCAGCGGCTCATGACGCTGCGCGGGCTGTTCGCGCTCAAGGAGGGTGCGCGCCCGCCGGTGCCGCTGGACGAGGTCGAGCCGGTCGAGTCGATCGTCAAGCGGTTCAGCACGGGCGCCATCTCCTACGGCTCGATCAGCCAGGAGATGCACGAGACGCTCGCCATCGCCATGAACCGGCTCGGGGCCCGCTCCAACACCGGCGAGGGCGGCGAGGACGCCGACCGGTACACCCCGGACGAGAACGGCGACTCGCGCCGCTCGGCGATCAAGCAGGTGGCGTCCGGCCGCTTCGGCGTCACCAGCGAGTACCTGGTCAACGCCGACGACCTGCAGATCAAGATCGCCCAGGGCGCCAAGCCCGGCGAGGGCGGGCAGCTGCCCGGCGGCAAGGTCTACCCGTGGATCGCGAAGACCCGGTACTCCACGCCGGGCGTGGGCCTGATCTCGCCGCCGCCGCACCACGACATCTACTCGATCGAGGACATCAAGCAGCTCATCCACGACCTGAAGAACGCCAACCCGGCCGCGCGCATCCACGTCAAGCTCGTGAGCCAGGTCGGCGTCGGCACGGTCGCGGCGGGCGTGGCCAAGGCCTACTCCGACGTCGTGCTCATCTCGGGCCACGACGGCGGCACGGGCGCCTCGCCGCTGTCGTCGATCAAGCACGCCGGCGGCCCGTGGGAGCTGGGGCTGGCCGAGACGCAGCAGACGCTGCTGGCCAACGGGCTGCGCGACCGGATCGTCGTGCAGGCCGACGGGCAGCTCAAGACCGGCCGCGACGTGATCATCGCGGCGCTGCTGGGCGCCGAGGAGTTCGGCTTCGCCACGGCGCCGCTGGTCGTGTCCGGCTGCATCATGATGCGGGTCTGCCACCTCGACACCTGCCCGGTCGGCGTCGCCACCCAGAACCCGGAGCTGCGCAAGCGGTTCGACGGGCGCCCGGAGTACGTCGTCAACTTCATGCGGTTCGTCGCCGAGGAGGTGCGCGAGTACCTGGCGCGGCTCGGCTTCCGCACCCTGGCCGAGGCCGTCGGCCACGCGGAGCTGCTCGACACCGACGACGCCGTGCGGCACTGGAAGACCGAGGGGCTCGACCTCTCGCCGATCTTCCACTCCCCCGAGCTGCCGGAGGGCGCCTCGCGGCACCGCACCAGGGCCCAGGACCACGGGCTGGAGAAGGCGCTGGACAACACGCTCATCCAGCTCTGCGAGGGGGCGCTGCGCTCGGGCGACAAGGTCCGCCTGGACCTGCCGGTCCGCAACGTCAACCGCACCGTCGGCACGATGCTGGGCCACCACCTCACGAAGCGGTGGGGCGGCGAGGGCCTGCCCGACGACACGATCGACGTCACGCTCACCGGCTCGGCCGGGCAGAGCTTCGGCGCGTTCGTGCCGAAGGGCATCACCCTGCGCCTGGTCGGCGACACGAACGACTTCTTCGGCAAGGGGCTGTCGGGCGGGCGCCTGACGCTGCGGCCCGACCCGTCGGCGCCGTTCCGGGCCGAGGAGAACGTGATCGCCGGCAACGTCATCCTCTACGGAGCGACGTCCGGGGAGGTCTTCGTGCGCGGCGTCGTCGGCGAGCGGTTCTGCGTGCGCAACTCCGGCGCGCTGGCCGTCGTCGAGGGCGTGGGCGACCACGGGTGCGAGTACATGACCGGCGGGCGCGCGGTCGTGCTCGGCCGGATCGGACGCAACTTCGCGGCCGGCATGTCCGGGGGCACGGCCTACGTGCTCGACCTCCCGGCGCACCGGGTGAACCGCGAGATGGTCGACCTCGACCCGCTCGACGACGAGGACCGCGCGTTCCTGCGCGAGACCGTCGAGCGCCACTACGCCGAGACCGACTCGGCGGTGGCCAAGGAGCTGCTGACCGACTGGGACGCGGCCGTGGGCCGGTTCGGCAAGGTCATGCCGCGCGACTTCAAGCGCGTGCTCCGAGCCCGCGCGGCCGCCGAGCGCGACGGCCGCGACGTCGATGTCGCCGTGATGGAGGCCGCACATGGGTGACCCGAAGGGATTCCTCACCACGCCGCGGGAGACCCCGCGCCGGCGGCCCGTGGACCTGCGCCTGATGGACTGGCGGGAGGTCTACGAGGACTTCGAGCGCGGCAAGCTGGAGAAGCAGGCCGGGCGCTGCATGAACTGCGGCATCCCGTTCTGCCACCAGGGCTGCCCGCTGGGCAACCTCATCCCGGAGTGGAACGACCTGGTCTACCGCCAGGACTGGCGCGAGGCCGCCGAGCGGCTGCACGCCACGAACAACTTCCCGGAGTTCACCGGCACGCTCTGCCCCGCCCCGTGCGAGGCCGCCTGCGTGCTGGCGATCAACGACGACGCCGTCACCATCAAGCAGGTCGAGGTGTCCATCGTCGACCGGGCGTGGGACGAGGGCTGGGTGCCGCCGCAGAAGCCGGCGGTGCGCACCGGGAAGAAGGTCGCCGTCGTCGGCTCCGGGCCGGCCGGGCTCGCCGCCGCCCAGCAGCTCACCCGCGTGGGGCACGACGTCGTCGTGTTCGAGCGGGCCGACCGCATCGGCGGGCTGCTGCGCTACGGCATCCCCGAGTTCAAGATGGAGAAGGCGCGCCTGGACCGGCGCCTGGCCCAGATGCGGGCCGAGGGCACGCTGTTCCGGGCCTCGGTCGACGTCGGCACCGACATCACCGTGGAGCAGCTGCGCGCCGACTTCGACGCGGTCGTGCTCGCGGGCGGGGCCACGGCGTGGCGCGACCTGCCCGCGGCCGGGCGCGACGTCGAGGGCGTCCACCAGGCGATGGAGTTCCTGCCGTGGGCCAACCACGTGCAGCAGGGCGACATCGACGCACCGCCGATCACCGCCCGCGGTAAGGACGTCGTGATCATCGGCGGCGGCGACACCGGCGCCGACTGCCTCGGCACCAGCCACCGGCAGGGCGCCCGCTCGGTGACCCAGCTGGAGATCATGCCGACGCCCCCGGAGAAGCGCACCGAGGGCATGCCCTGGCCGACCTACCCGATGGTCTACCGCGTCTCCTCGGCGCACGAGGAGGGCGGCGAGCGGCTGTTCTCGGTCAACACCACCGAGTTCGTCGCCGACGCCGAGGGGAAGCTGGCCGGGATCCGGATCGTGGAGGTGCAGCGCGACGCCGACGGCCGCTTCCAGCCGGTGCCGGGCACCGAGAAGGAGCTCCCGGCGCAGCTGGTGCTGCTGGCGATGGGCTTCGTGGGGCCGGAGAAGGGCAAGCTGCTCTCCGACCTGGGCGTGGAGCTGGACGAGCGCGGCAACGTCGCGCGCGACCGCGACTTCATGACCAGCGAGCCGGGCGTGTTCAGCGCCGGTGACATGGGGCGCGGGCAGAGCCTGATCGTGTGGGCGATCGCCGAGGGCCGCGCCGCCGCGGCCGGCGTCGACGCCTACCTGACCGGGCGCAGGGTCCTCCCGCGCCCGATCGAGCCCACGGACCGCCCGCTGGTCTGATGCCGCACGGCTCCCGGCGCGTCCGCCCGGCCACCCGGGCGGGCGCGCCGTCCGCGCTCCCGGGCGGGCTCAGCGCTCGTCGAGCTCGAGCTCCCAGGCGTCGTCGCCGATCCAGACGCGCAGGCCCTCGCCGTCGTCGGTGAGGTAGCCGTCCTCCTCCTCGCCCAGCTCGCGGGCGGCGCCCAGCGCCCTGGTGCTGTAGCGGACCCGGCCGTCGCCCTCGTCGAGCGGGCGGTACTCGCGGGCCAGGCGCGCGGTGCGGCTCTCGGTGGCGAGCCACTCGGCGTTCTCGACGCCGACGCGGGCCACCCAGCTCTGCTCGACCATGGGCGCAGAGTAGGGCCTCGACCGGGTACCCGGGCCCCATGAACGCACCCGACGAGAGGCCCGACACCGCGATGGCCACGGGCAACGACGAGGGCGGACCGGGCGGGCGGCCCACCGGCGGGCCGCTGGACGAGCAGGAGCGCGCCGCGCTCGACGCGCTCCGGCACCCCGAGGGGCCCGACGTCGTCACCGACCCCGTGGAGGAGACCGACGCCTACCGCCGGGCCGTGGAGGACGGCACCGTCGCCTGAGGTCCGCGTACGGTCCGCGCCGTGGACCTCGCCGCGATCACCCACCGCTCGTTCACCCGCAACGGGACCACCCTGCACGTCGCCGAGGCGGGGCCTCCGGACGGCCCGGTGGTGCTGCTGCTGCACGGCTTCCCCGAGTGCTGGTACTCCTGGCGCCATCAGCTCCTTGGGCTGGCCGCCGCCGGGTACCGGGTGCTCGCGCCCGACCAGCGCGGCTACGGCCGCAGCTCCGCCCCCGCCGACGTCGCGGAGTACACGGTGCTGCACCTGGTCGGCGACGCCGTCGCGGTGCTCGACGACGCCGGCGCCGACCGGGCGGTGCTCGTCGGCCACGACTGGGGCGCGCCCGTCGCCTGGCACACGGCGCTGCTGCGCCCGGACCGGGTGGGCGGCGTGGTCGGGCTGTCGGTGCCGCACCTGCCGCGCACCGACGACCCGCCGACGGGGCGGATGGCCCGGCGCTACGGCGAGGCGTACTACCAGCTCCACTTCCAGACCCCGGGTCCGGCCGACGCGGAGCTGGCCGCCGACCCCCGCACGAGCTTCCGCCGGATCCTCACCGGCGTCCCGGACGGCGACGCGATGCTGGTGCCGCCGGGCGGGGGCTTCCTCGACGTCCTGCGCGAGCCCGCGACGCCGCCGGCCTGGCTCACCGAGGCCGACCTCGACGTCTACGTGGCGGAGTACGCCGAGCACGGGTTCACCGGCGGGCTGAACTGGTACCGCAACCTCGACCGCAACTGGGCCCTCACGGCGGCCTGGCACGGCGTCTCGGTCGGCGTGCCTGCGCGCTACCTCGCCGGCGACCGGGACACGGTGATCGCCGGCGTCCCCGCCGACGCGCTCACCGCCACCCTGGCCCGCAGCTGCTCCGACCTGCGCGGGGTCGACCTGCTCCCCGGCTGCGGGCACTGGACCCAGCAGGAGCGGCCCGACGAGGTCACCGCGGCCGTGGTGGCGTTCGCGACGGAGTGCGGCTCGCCCTCCCCCACGTGAGTGGACGGCGCGCGGCACCGCGGTGGCCGGGAGCCGTCGATCGCCCGGCGGCGACCGCTGGACGCGACCCGCGCGGGCGACCGGTCACCGATGGTGACCGGCCGCTCGACGGAGGACGCAGAACACCCGCAACCCCCGGGGCCCGCGGCCGTTAGGCCGGGTGACCGGTGCCGGTGGAACGGGGAGCCTCCGCCGGCACCGGTCGATCCCCCCGCTGCCCCGCGGTGCGCCGGGCCGCGAGCCCGCGGACCACGCGCCGGGCGAGGGCGAACAGCCCACCGGTGACCACGGCGATGACCCCGCTCGCCAGCACGCACAGCAGCGGGTTGCCGCCGGTGACCGGCTGGATGGCCCGGCCGATGCCGAGCATGTAGGTGGCCCAGGCCAGCGAGCTGACCAGCGACCAGGGCAGGAACACCCGCACGGGCAGGCCGAAGCGGCCCGCGGCCGCCGTGCTCACCAGCCGGCCACCGGGCACGAACCGGGCGCCGACGAGCGCGGTGCCGGGCCGGGCGAGCATGTGCCGGCGCACCCAGGCGGCGAGCCCGTGCTCCGCGGCGCCGCCGACGAGGCGGTGGGAGGAGCGGCCGAGCCCGAAGACGGCCAGGTCGCCGAGCACCGACCCCAGGACGGCCACGGCGAACAGCGCCACGAGCATCCCGACGTCGTGGGCCCCGAAGGCGAGCGCGACGGCCGTCATCAGCACGGTCTCGCTGGGCAGCACCGGGAACGGACCGTCCACCGCGATCATCAGAGGCAGCGCCGGGAGCACCCAGCCGCTCTGCACGGCGTCGGCGAGGCCCGTGACGAGATCCACCCGGTCTGCCTCCTCGCGTTCCGCCTACCCAGTCGGCGGCGCCCGGAGAACGGGTCGGCGGGCGCCGGGTGCGACGTTACGGCCGCGCAGCGAGTGGATCACGTCCGTCGGGGAGCCCTCCCGCCGAGCGGTACGCGATCGGGGGTCCGGCGGACGGCCGCCGCCCGCTGGGCCGCTCACCCGCCGCCGGCGGCCCCGCCCGCGCCGGGGCTGCGCCGGACGGCGGGGGTCAGCGGCGCCCGCGCACCGCCCACACCCGCGCGGTGAGCGGGATCGACCCGTCCGCGGCGACGGGCAGGTCGGCCAGCAGGCGGTCGCGCAGGGCCGCGCGGTGCGGGGCGGACAGGCCGACGACGTAGCCCGGCGCCGGGCCCTGCCCGCCGAGGAACGGGAGCCACAGGTCGTCGGCGTCGCGGAACACCGTGTCGACGACGATCGGCTCGACGGCCACGTCCTGCAGCCCCGCGCCGGTGAACAGCTCGGCCAGCGGACGGGGCCGGGCGAGGCTGCCGGGGCGGCGGCCCTCGTCGAGCGGCGCGGCGGCCGGGTCGAGGGCGACGGCGGCGTCCCAGAACCGGCGCAGCAGCTGCATGCCCTCCGCGTAGTCCCACACGTACGCGGCGACGACGCCGCCGGGCCGGGCGACGCGGCGCATCTCGGCCAGCGCCGCGGCGGGGTCGGGCACGAACGTCAGGACGAGCGCGGCGACCACGCGGTCGAACTCGCCGTCGCCGGCCGGGATCGCGGCGGCGTCGCCCACCGCCCCGGTGAAGCGGTGGTCGGCGCCGCGCCGGGCCACCTCGAGGAACGCCGCCGAGGGGTCGACGCCCAGCACGCGCCGCGCCGGGCCGGCGAGGACCGCGTGGGCGAGCGCGCCGGTGCCGCAGCCCACGTCGCACCAGTCGTCGGCCTCCCCCAGCCACGCGACGAACCGCGGGGCGACGCGGCGGCTCCACCGGCCGACGAACGGCTCGTAGGCCTCGCCGTCGGCCCACACCGGGCTCACGCGGGGCCCCGGGCGGCGGACGTGTCCGGCGTCATGCCGACGGACTCGGTCGATGTCCGGTTGGTCCGCTCCGCAGGGGGAACCTGCGGGGCATGGATCAGGTCGTGGTCGATCTCTCGCGCTTCCAGTTCGCCTCGACCAGCATCTTCCACTTCTTCTTCGTCTCCCTCACGGTCGGCCTGGCGTTCCTCATCGCGGTCATGGAGACCTTCGCCTACCTGCACCGGCGGCAGGGCAAGGCCGACACCTACGACCGGATGACCAACTTCTTCGGTCACCTGTTCCTCATCAACTTCGCCGTCGGCGTGGTGACGGGCATCGTGCAGGAGTTCCAGTTCGGGATGAACTGGAGCGAGTACTCCTTCTTCGTCGGCAACATCTTCGGCGTCCCGCTGGCGCTCGAGGTGCTGATGGCGTTCTTCCTGGAGAGCACCTTCATCGGCCTGTGGTGGTTCGGCAAGGACCGCCTCAAGCCGTGGATGCGGCTGGCGTCGATCTGGATCGTCGCCATCGGCACCCAGATCAGCGCGTTCTGGATCGTGCTGGCCAACGCGTGGATGCACCGGCCGGTCGGCTACGAGGTCGTGAACGGCCAGGCGGTGCTGATCAGCTTCAGCGAGGTCGTGTTCAACTACAAGGCCTGGCTGTACTTCGCCCACGTCCAGGGCAGCGCGTGGACCGTGGCGGCGTTCTTCGTCCTGGCCATCGCCGCCTACCACCTGCTGCGCCGCAGCGACGTCGAGGTGTTCGGCCCGGCGCTGCGGATCGCGCTGGTCTTCGCCGCGGTCGGCACGGTGTTCTCCGCGGCGAGCGGGCACACCGCGGCGCAGTACGCCCGCGACGACCAGCCGATGAAGTTCGCCGCGATGGAGGCGCAGTGGGAGGACTCCCCGGCGCCCGCGCCCTGGTCGCTGGTCGCCGACATCAACGAGGCCGAGCGGCGCAACGACTTCAGCATCGAGATCCCCCTCGTCGGCTCGATCCTCGCCGAGAACAACCTGTCCGCCGGCTACGAGGGCATGATCGGGCTCAACGAGCGCTACAAGGAGCTCTACGGGCCCGGTGAGTACATCCCGCCGGTGACCTGGGTGTACTGGTCGTTCCGGATCATGGTCGCGATCGGGTCGCTGCTGCTGCTCGCCGCGTTCGCCGGCCTGTTCCTGTGGTGGCGCAAGCGCGAGAAGCTCGAGGAGCAGCGGTGGTACCTGCGGACCCTGGTCTACCTCGTGCCGCTGCCGTGGATCGCGAACTTCACCGGGTGGATCACCACCGAGATGGGGCGGCAGCCGTTCATGGTCTACGGCCTGCTCACGGTGGACGAGGGGGTCAGCGCCAACACTGCGGGTGAGGTCCTCGCGGGCCTCATCGGGCTGTGGGTGGTGTACCTGGGGCTCATCGGGCTCGACATCTTCCTGCTGTCGTCCACGGCGCGCGCCGGCGTGCACCGGCAGCCGGGGGCGCAGATGGCCTCGGCGCCCGCGCCGGACTACAGCCAGCCCCAGAGCTACGGTCGGGAGGACTAGGCGTGGACCTCGTCTCGCTGTGGTTCTGGCTGCTCGCCCTGACCTTCACCCTGTACTTCTTCCTCGAGGGCTTCGACTTCGGCGTCGACATGCTGCGACCGCTGCTGGCCCGCACCGAGGCCGAGGAGCGCGCGCTCACCGGCACGATCGGCCCGTTCTGGGACGGCAACGAGGTGTGGGTGCTCGCGGCGGCCGGGGTCATGTTCTCCACGTTCCCGATCTGGTACGGCGCGCTGTTCAGCGGCATGTACCCGCTGTTCGTGATCATCCTGCTGGCCCTGCTGCTGCGCGGGGTGTCGTTCGAGTACCGCAACCAGGTCGACCAGCAGCGCTGGCGCGACTTCTGGGACTGGATGTCCTTCACCGGCAGCGCCATCCCCGCGTTCCTCTGGGGCGTGATCATGGCGAAGATCATCGAGGGGCTCCCGCTCAACGCATCAGCGGACGTCGAGGGCGGGATCGGGGAGCTGTTCACCCCGTTCTCCCTGGTCGGTGGCGCGGCCACGCTCCTGCTGTTCGTGCTGCACGGCGCCAACTTCCTGCTGCTGCGCCTGCACACCGACACCGAGCTGTACACGAGGGCGCGGGCCGCGGCGCTGCGCTGGGGGGCGCTCGCCACCGTCGCGATCCTCGCGTTCGTGGTCATGGGCTACGTCACCGAGGGGCTGTTCGCGAACTTCGGCTTCCTGCCGTGGATCTTCCCGATCGCGGCGGCCGCGACGCTGGCCAGCATCTGGCTGGCGCTGACCCTGAAGCGCGACGCGCTCGCCTTCGTCATGAGCGGGCTGACGATCGTGTTCTCCACCGTCACGATCTTCATCGCGCTGTACCAGCGCCAGGTGGTGCTGCCCTCGACCCTCGACCCGGCGCTGAGCCTGACCCTCTACGGGTCCGCCAGCCAGCCCTACACGCTCGAGCTGATGACCTGGGTCGGCGCGATCTTCCTGCCGCTGATCATCGGCTACCAGATCTGGAACTACTACGTGTTCCGGGAACGCATCCGCCCCGACGAGGGCAGCCTGGCCAAGGGGTACTAGGGGATGGCGGGGCCGACGGAGGAGGCCCGCGGCGGGTCGGGGCAGCGCCGGCTCCTCGGACTGCCGGGGGTGCGGCGGCTGCTCGTCGTCTGCGCGCTGCTCGGCGTCGCGGTGTGGGCGCTGCTGCTGGTGCAGTGGTCGCTCGTCACGGCGTTCGTCGTCGGCGTGTTCTCCGGCACGGCGACGCCGGGCTCGGCGGCCGGGCTGCTCGGGGGCGCGCTCGCCGCCTGGCTGGCCCGCGCCGGGCTCGTGGCGCTGCGCGACCTGGCGGCGGCGCGCACGTCCTCGCGGGTGCGGCGGGACGCGCGGGCCGAGCTGGTGCGCGCCCTGCTGCGCCGCGGGCCGGACGCGGTCACCGGCGAGCGCGCGGGTGAGCTCGTCACGACCGCGACCGAGGGCGTCGCGAAGCTGGACGGGGTGGTCGGCCGTTTCCTCCCCGGCTCGGCCACCGCGCTGGTGGTGCCCGGCCTGATCGCCGCCACCGTGCTCGTGCTCGACCCGCCCAGCGGCGGGCTGCTGGTGGTCGGCGGCGTGCTGGTGGTGGTGTTCCTCTGGCTGGTGGGCACCCACGCCGCGGCGTCCTCGCGCGAGCAGTGGGAGACGCTCGGCCGCCTCGGCGCGCTGCTCGTGGACACCCTGCGCGTGCTGCCGACACTGGTCACCTTCGGGCGGGCCCGCGGGTCGGTCCGCTGGCTCACCGACGTGAGCGAGGGCTACCGGGCGGCGACGATGAAGGTGCTGCGCACGGCGTTCCTGTCCGGGTTCGTGCTGGAGTTCGGGGCCACGCTGAGCACGGCGCTGGTCGCGGTGACGGTGGGCGTGCGCCTGTTCGAGGGGCACCTGCCGTTCGCGACCGCGCTGCTCGTGCTGCTGCTCACCCCGGAGTTCTTCGCGCCGCTGCGCGCGCTGGGCGCCGACCACCACGCGAGCCTGGAGGGCCGCCCCGCCGGGGAGCGGCTGTTCGCGCTGCTGGACGCGCCGGTGCCGACCCGCGGGGAGCGCCCGCTGCCCGCCGGGGTGCCCCACGTCCGGCTGGCCGGGGTGGGCGTCGGCCCGGTCGTCGACGGCGTGGACCTCGACCTGCCGCCCGGCTCGCGCACCGCGCTGGTCGGCCCCAGCGGTGCGGGCAAGACGACGCTGGCCCGGGTGCTGCTCGGGCTGACCCCGCCCGAGCGGGGCACCGTGCTCGTCGACGGGGTGCCGCTGGCCGAGATCGACCAGGACGCCTGGCGCGCCCGCACCGCGTACGTGCCCGAGCGGCCCTACCTGCTGCCCGGCACGGTCGCCGACAACGTGCGGCTGGGCCGCCCGGACGCCACCGACGCCGAGGTGGCGCGGGCGCTGTCGCGCGCGCACGCCACGTTCGTCACAGCGCTGCCGCGGGGCGTGGACACCCCGCTCGGCGAGGACGGCGCGCGGCTCTCCGGCGGGGAGCGGCTGCGGATCGCGCTCGCGCGGGCGTTCGTCAAGGACGCGGCGCTGGTGGTGCTCGACGAGCCGACCTCGCAGCTCGACCCGGGCGGCGAGGCCGAGGTCCTCGCCGCGCTGGCCGACCTCGCGCAGGGCCGCACGGTCCTCACGATCACCCACCGGTCGGCGCCGCTGGCCCTGCACGACCGCGTGGTGGAGCTGAGCGCGCCTCCGGCACCCGTGCGCGGCGAGCGGTGTTCTAGCACTCTTCGCCACTCACGAGTACCGGAGGCGGTGTCGTGATCGCCGTCCTGCGGCTGCTGCCGCCCCGGCGGGCGGCGTTCGCGGTCGCGCTCGGCGCGCTCACGGTGCTGTGCGGCGCGGCGCTGCTCGCCTCGTCCGGCGCGCTGATCAGCGGGGCCGCGCAGCAGCCGGCGACGCTGCTCGTGCTGATGCCGCTGATCACCAGCGTGCGGCTGTTCGGGGTGGCCCGCGCGGCGGTGCGCTACACCGAGCGGCTCGTCTCCCACGACCTCACGCTGCGCCTCGTCGGGCGGCTGCGGGCCGGGCTGCTGGAGCGCCTCGTCCCGCTCGCCCCGGCTGCGCTGACCGGCGCGCGCGGCGGCGAGCTGCTCGCCCGCGTCCGCGCCGACGTCGACGAGCTGCAGGGCGTGTTCGTGCGCCTCGCCGCCCCCGCCGCGGTCGCCGTGCTGGCCGGCGCCGTCGCCGTCGGGCTGACGGCCGTGGTCTCCCCCGCGCTCGCGCTGGTGCTGGCTGCGCTCCTGCTCGTGCTCGGGGTGGCCGTGCCCGTGGTGGCGCGCCGCGCCGGGCGGCGCGCGGCCGTCGCCGTGGCGCAGGCCGACGCCGCGTTCGGCGCCGACGTGCTCGACCTCGTGCGGGGACTGGCCGACCACGTCACCGGCGACGGCGGCGGCACCGCCCTGCGGACCCTGGACGACCGGCTCGACCGGCAGGCCGCCGCCGAGCGGGCCACGGCCCGGCTCACCGCGCTGACGACCGCACTCCGCGAGGGCGTGCCGGCGTTCGGGCTGGTGGCCGCGCTGTGGCTGGTCGGGTGGGACGTGGCGGACGGCCGGACCGACCCCGTGCTGCTCGCGGCGGCCTCGCTCGGCGTGCTCGGCTCGTTCGAGGCGGTCGGCGGGCTCGGTGCGGCCTGGACGGCGGCGGACGGCGTGCGCGCCGCGGCCGGCCGCGTGGCTGCGCTCGGCGCCGCGCGTCCCGCCGTCACCGACCCGCCGGCCCCGGCGCCGGTCCGCGGGAGCGCGCTGGAGCTCGTCGACGTCACGCTCGCCTACCCGGACAGCACCCGCCCCGCGCTGGAGCGGTTCTCCCTGCACCTGCGCCCGGGCGAGAAGGTGGCGCTCACCGGCCCCAGCGGTGCCGGCAAGAGCAGCGTCCTGGCCCTCGCCCTGCGGGCCCGCGACCCCGACGCCGGCCGGGTGGCCCTCGGCGGCACCGACGTGCGCGACCTCGCCCTCGCCGACGTCCGCGCGGCCACGGCGTGGGCCCCGCAGTCCCCGCAGGTCCTCGGGGGCGGCCTGGCCGGCAACCTGCGCCTGGCCCGGCAGGACGCCACCGACGCCGAGCTGGAGGAGGCGCTGCGGGACGTCGAGCTCGACGACGTCCTCGCCGCGGTCGGGCTCGACGGCTGGATCGGCGAGGGCGGGCAGCGGCTCTCCGCCGGCGAGCGCTCCCGCCTCGCGCTGGCCCGCGCGCTCCTCTCCCCCGCCCCCGTCCTGCTGCTCGACGAGCCGACCGCCCACCTCGACGGGCCCCTGGCCGCGCGCGTGCTCGACCGGCTGGCCCGCGACGAGCGCAGCGTGCTGCTGGTGACCCACACCGCGACCGGGCTGGACGGGCGCTGGCGCGTCGTCACCGTCGACCCGCCCGGCTGAGCGCGCGGGCGGCGCGGTCGCTGACAGACGCGGCGCGCGGTGCCACGATGGCGCTCGTGCCCGGTCCGGTGAGCCGCGCGGCGGCGGTGGTGGTGGCCGCCCTCGCCACGGGGTGCTCGTCCGCTCCGGCCCCTCCGCCCCCGGCGGCGGCCGCGTCCCCGACCCCGGCGCCGAGTCCGGCGCCGAGCACGGCGCCGAACACCGCCCCGGCCGGCCCGGTGGCCGACCCGGCGCTGCGCGAGGAGCTCCTCGCGATGCTGGCGGCCGACCAGGCGGCGCGCGCCGAGGAGGGCGCGGACGGCTTCGCCGGCGACCGGGAGCGCACCGAGCGGTTGCGGCGCATCACGGCCGAGCGCGGGTGGCCGACGCGCACGCTGGTGGGTGCGGACGGGGCCACCGCGGCGTGGGCGATCGCCCAGCACAGCGACCTGGACCCGCAGGTGCAGGAGCGGTTCCTCGCGCTCATGCGCGACGCGGTCGCGGCGGGCGAGGCAGACCCCGGCGAGCTCGCGTACCTCGAGGACCGGGTGGCGGCCGGCGCCGGGCGGCCGCAGACCTACGGCACGCAGATCGGCTGCGCGGAGGACGGGACGCCGCAGCCGGGGCCGCTCGCCGATCCCGACCGCGTGGACGAGCTGCGCGCCGGGGTGGGGCTCCCGCCCCTCGCCGACTACCTGGCCGAGCTGGCGGCGGTCTGCGCCGGGTCCTGAGCGCCCGCTTCACCCGGAGGGGTGCCACGGGTCCGGCAGCGGCCCGCCCGCGCCGTGGAAGCCGGTGAGGCTGCGGACCGCGACCACCGCTGCGCCGAGGGCGACCACCGCGACGGCGGCGGTCGGGTGCAGCAGCCCGCCGGTGGCCAGCGCGACGCCCGGGGCGGCGACGGCGAGGGCCCACCCGCTGCCCGACCGGGCGACCGCCCCGGTGCGCCGGGCCAGGTCCAGCACGTCGACGGCCGCGTCCAGGTCCGGGGAGGGCAGCCGCACGGCGTCGGGGGCGTCGGGGGCGAGCGACAACCCGACGTCGGCGGCGGCGAGGACGGCCCCGTCCCCCGCCCCGCCGACGACCGCGACGACGTACCCGGCGTCCTGCAGGCGCCGCACGGCCGCGACCTGCTCGCGCGGCGGGAGACCGGCGGCGACGGCGTCGATGCCGGAGCGGGCGGCGAGCGCCTCCCCCGCCTCCGCGGGGTCCGCCGTGAGCAGGACCGGGTCGAGGTCGAGGCGGCGGAGGCGGGCCACGGCGTCGGGCCGCGGGCCGGCGGCGAGCGCTCCGGACCCGACCAGCACGCTCGTGACGCGGCGGGCCGACCCCAGGACGGCCGGCGTCAGCCCGCCGGTGCCGCGCCACCGCGCGACCCGCACCGCGGCCAGGACGGCGGCCGGCTCGGCCAGGGCGAGCGCGACGGGGCAGGCGACGACGAGCACCGCGAGCGCGATCGCGAGGGCGGCGGGCCGTCCCGTCCCCGCGCCGGCCCAGAACCCGCCGGCCGCGGCGGCCAGCAGGAGGACGCCGGGGACGAACCACGGCACCGCCTCGACGGGCGCAGGGCTCCCCTCCCGCCCCGCGGCCCGGGCGAGCACGCGGGTGCCGAGCACCGCGGTGGTGAGGGCCGCCGCCACCTCCAGGTGCAGCAGCTCCGTCACGCTGCTGCCGAGCACGGCGAGGGGCACGGACCCGTCCCCCGGGGCGCCGGTGAGCAGGGCCGGCACCGAGGCGCCGACCGCGAGCAGCACCGCCGCGGAGGCGAGCGTGTCGATCGACGCGGAGCCCGCCCGCAGCCCGGCCAGCGCGGCCCGGTGCAGCGGGAGCGCACCCCAGGTGGCCACGGGCAGCGCCAGGGCCAGGGCCACCCACGCCCAGTGGGGGAACCGCAGCAGCGGGACCCACGCGAGCAGCAGCACCGGCGCCGTCAGCGCCGCGGAGACGGCGAACCGCCGCCGGACGTCGTCGACGGCGGGGATGACGGCCCGCTCGGGGGGCGCGGGGACGGCCGACGGCGCTTCCGCCCCGCCCGCCCGCCGCACGGTGCCCGTGCTCATCCGGAGTGCCCGTGCCGGGGGACGAGCGGAGCCGGGGCACCGTCGGCACCCCCCGCGCCGGGACCGCCGAGCACGGCCGGGCGGGGGAGGTCGGGCACCGGGAGGGGCGGGCTGGTGACGCGCCCGGCGGTCCACCCCGCGGCGGCGACCAGGACGAGCGCCACTAGGAACACCGCCACGCGGGGAAGGGCTGCGGGCGGCGGGTCGTGGAGCACGACCAGACGGTAGGAAGGCGCGGCCGCATCCGTTGTCCCGCTGAGAGGGCGAGCCGCCGTCCGGACACCCCGGCGCGGCGAGCGGCGGACGGATCGGCCGACGGCGCAACGGCGTTGCTCCGTCTGCCGACCGGGGTTCTCAGGGAGGCCGCTCCCGGGTCGTCGGGTCAGCGTCCCCGCCGTCGGCCCGGCCGAGGCGGTCGAGGTAGCCGAGGCACAGCGCCACGGCCTCGTCGGTGCACGACCGCCGGTCGCTCCCCGGGGGCGGGTGCAGCACCACGCGGTGCACGACGGCGTCGACGGCGTGGACGACCACGAGCGCGGCCGTCCCGGGGTGCGGCCCGCCCGTCCCGAGACGGCGCAGGTGCCAGGCGACCTCGTCGGCCACCGCGGCGTGCAGGGCGGCCAGCTCCGCCTGCAGCTCCGGTGGCCGGGGCGCCTCGTCGACGACGACGGCGTGGACCGGCCGGTCGTTGAGCGCCGCGGCCACCTCGACCAGGCGGCGCACCACCTCGGCCAGCGGCGGGGCGGCGGCCCGCAGCTCGGCGGCCGCGGCGTCGAACTCCGCCCTCGCGCCGCCGAGGTGCTCGCGGGCCAGGGCCAGCAGCAGCGCGTCCTTGTTGGGGAAGTACTGGTAGAGCGTCCCGATCGACACCCCGGCCCGCTCGGCGACGTGGTTGGTGGTGGTCCGCGCGTAGCCGCGCTCCCCGAAGACCTGAGCAGCGGCCTCCAGCACGAACGCCACGGTGTCCTTCGAGCGGCGCTGCCGGGGACGTCGGCGGGGGTCGAGCGCGCCTCGACGGGGGCCCACGTGCTCCTCCTCGAACGCGAGTACCGGGACGGGGTCGCGGATCGGATCCTGGAGACATGGACGATCTCACGTACGCGAACGGCGGTGGGCACTGGCGCGAGGTCCAGCGGTACGTCCCCGAGCCGCACCGCATCGGCACCGACGACGCGACGGCGCCCCGCGAGGAGTGGTGGGACTGGCGGGGCCACCGGGTCCACCTCGACCGCCACGGTCCCACCGGGGCGCCGGCCCGGTTGCTGGTCCTGCACGGCGGCGGGGGCAACGGCCGGCTCGTGGGCACCGTCGCCGTCGCGGCCGCGCGCGCGGGCTACGCGGCGGTGTGCCCGGACCTGCCCGGCTACGGTCTCACCCGCGTGCCCGACCGGCGCGTCGTGCGGTACGGCGACTGGGTCGCCTGCGCCCGGGACCTCCTGCGTGCCGAGGCCGCGCGCGGGCCGGTGGTGGTGGTCGGGTTCTCGCTCGGCGGGCTGCTGGCCTACGACGCGGTGGCGGCCGTCGGGGCCGTCGGGCTCGTCGCGAGCTCCCTGCTCGACCCGCGCGACCCCGTCGTCCGCCGCCGCACCGCCCGCCGACCGGTGGGCGGTCTCGCCGCGGCCGTCCTGCCCCGGCTGCGGACCCTCGACCGGGTGCGCGTGCCGGTGCGGTGGGTCGCCCCCGTGGAGCGGATCGCGACGGACGCCCGCCTGGCCCGGCTGCTGGCGACCGACCCGACCGCGGGCGGTGCCGCGATGCCGCTGGGCTGGTTCCGCACGTTCCTCGGCTCGGCACCGGCCGTCGAGCCGGAGGACTTCGACCGCTGCCCGGTCGTCCTGGCCCACCCCGCGGCCGACCGCTGGACGCCCGTCGAGGCGAGCCTGCGCTTCCTGCACCGCATCCCGGCCCGCCACCGCCGGGTCGTGCTCCTGGAGGCAGCCGGCCACCTGCCCGTCGAACGGCCCGGCGTCGACCAGCTCGCGGACGTCGTCGTCGAGCAGCTCGACCGCGCGGCGGCGGGTGACCGACCCGACCACGCCGACGTGCGGGCGGCGGCGGGGGCGGACTAGAGGTCGCCCTCCGGCCCACGTCCCCGCCTCCGGGGCTGGAGGCCGACCGCCGGCTCGGGCACGATCCGGAGGGGCTCGGCCCGCGACCGGCGGTGGCCGAGGCGACCGCCACCGCGCTGCGGAAGCTGCGGCGCGCGTCCGAGGAGGTCGCGGCAGCGCTGAGCGCGTTCGACCGCGCAGAGCGGACAGGACGTCCTGCACGAGGTGGAGGCGCTCCGCTCAGCGGAACCTCTGGTCAGCGCTGGAGCGGGCGACGGGAATCGAACCCGCGTAGCTAGTTTGGAAGACTAGGGCTCTACCATTGAGCTACGCCCGCAGCGCCCGGCCGCACCGGGCCATGCCACTCTAGCGGAGGCAGGATGGCGGGCGTGTCCGACCTCGTCGAGCGCGACGCCACCGCCCTGGCCGCCCTGATCGCGCGGCGGGAGGTGTCCAGCGTCGAGGTCGTCTCCGCCCACCTGGACGCGATCGACCGGCTCAACCCGCTCGTCAACGCGGTGGTCTCGCTGCGCGACCGCGACGCGGTGCTCGCCGAGGCGCGGCGGCGCGACCGGGAGGCGCCGCGGGGGCCGCTGCACGGCCTGCCCGTGGCGGTCAAGGACCTGGCCGAGGTGGCCGGGCTGCCGTGGACGGCCGGGTCGCCGATCCACCGCGACCGCGTCGGTGCGGTCGACGACCGGCACGTCGCGCGGATGCGGGCGGCGGGCGCCGTGGTCGTCGGGAAGACGAACACGCCGGAGCTCGGGTACGGGTCGCAGACCTACAACCCCGTGCACGGCGCGACCCGCAACCCCTACGACCCGGCGCGCACCGCCGGCGGGAGCAGCGGGGGCGCGGCCGCGGCGCTGGCGATGCGGATGCTGCCGCTCGCCGACGGCAGCGACTACGGCGGTTCCCTGCGCAACCCGGCCGCGTTCTGCAACGTGCTGGGGCTGCGGCCGTCGCGCGGGCTGGTGCCGGCGCCCGGGTTCGTCGCGCAGCTCGGCGAGGTCGGTCCGATGGCGCGCACCGTCGACGACCTCGCCCTGCTGCTCGGCGTGCTCGCCGGCCCCGACCCGACCGCCCCGCTCAGCGCGCCGCTCCCCGCCCGCGCCCGGCGCGGGACGCGGATCGCGTGGGTCGGCGACCTCGGCGGGCACCTCCCCACCGAGCCCGGCGTGCTGGAGCTGGGCCGCCGCGCCGCGGACGTGTTCGCCGACCTCGGCGCCGACGTCGTCGAGCACGTGCCGGACGTCGACTGGGAGGCGCTGTGGCGCACCTTCCTCACCTGGCGGGCGCTGGCCGCGGCCGAGCTGCACCCGCTGCTGCTGAGCCACCGCGAGCTGCTCAAGCCCGAGGTGGTGTGGGAGATCGAGCGCGCCGCGGCGACGAGCGCGCTCGACGTCCACGCCGCGCTCGTCGCCCGCGACGCCTGGTACGCGACGGTGCTGGAGCTGTTCGAGCGGTTCGACGCCGTGCTGGCGCCGAGCGCGCAGGTGTTCCCGTTCCCCGTGGACGCGCCGTGGCCTGCGGAGATCGCCGGGCGGGAGATGGACAGCTACCACCGCTGGATGGAGACGGTGACGCCGTGGTCGCTCGCCGCCGTCCCCGTGCTCGGGATGCCGGCGGGGTTCGACGCCCGCGGGCTCCCCACGGGCGTCCAGCTCGTCGGCCCGCCCGGCGGCGACGCGGCCGTGCTCGACCTGGCGCGCACCTACGAGGCGGCGACGCGCTGGGTCGCGCGGCGGCCGCCGCCGCACTGACGCCTCAGGCCAGCGGGTCCACCGGGAAGACGGCGGCCGGCTGGCCTGTCACGAGGGTCTCCTGCACGCCGTCGCCGTCGGTGTCGACGACGGCCTCGTCGGCCACGAGGTCGCCGTCGACGTCCACGGCCGTCACGTCCACCCACCCGTCGCCGTTCGTGTCGTACTCGGCGACGTCGGCGTAGCCGTCGCCGTCGATGTCGGTGGCGACCACGTCGACGGCGCCGTCGCCGTCGGAGTCGACGACGGCGGTCTCGGCGTACAGGTCGCCGTCGGTGTCCACGAGGTCCACGATGAAATCGGTCATGACGGGGAGCCTGGCGCAGTCGCGCGTCCCGGCCGAGGGCGCCATCCTGCCGGGACCGGTGGTGCCAGCACCCCCTCCCACCGGCCTGGTCGCGCATGTCGGTCGTCGGGCCGCCGAGCGGGCCCGTACGATCCTCGCGACGGGGTGTGGCGCAGCGTGGTAGCGCACTCGCTTTGGGAGCGAGGGGCCGCCGGTTCGAATCCGGTCACCCCGACCAGGTCGGACGCTCTACCCCGCTTCCGTGCCGGGTGGGCGACGATGCCGCGGTGGCGGCCCCCGGACCCGACCGCCCGCACGGTCCCGGTGGCCGCAACGGACCTCCCGCTCGATCCGGAGATCACCAGAGTGGCGCGGAACGGCCGGATCCGGCCGCATCCGACCGCGGACGGTGATCATGGGCCGCTCGGTCCCGCCCGTCCCGGACGTCCTCACCGCGACGGGTCCCGCGACGAGGAGGAGGACCGGTGGAGCTCACCGCGGAAGCGTTCCTGGCCCGGCTGCGCGCCGAGGCGACCGACGAGCAGCGGGTCGCGTACCGCCGCTTCTTCCCCGGCGACGAGTCGTTCCTCGGGGTGCGCATGGGCACGGTGTTCGCGATCGCGAGGGAGTGCCTGGCGATGCCGCTGGACGAGATCGAGGCGCTGCTGGAGTCGTCCGTCCACGAGGCCCGGGCCGGGGCCTGCTCGGTGATGGGGAAGGCGGCGACGCACCGGAGGACGCCGCCCGAGCGGCACGAGGGCCTGTACGAGCTCTACCTGCGCCGCCACGACCGCATCGACGACTGGGACCTCGTGGACCTCGCCGCGCACCAGGTCGTCGGCACGTGGCTGCTCGACCGCCCTCGTGACCCGCTGCACCTGCTGGCCCGCTCGGCGTTCTGGCCGGAGCGGCGCAGCGCGGTGGTGGCGACGGCGGCGTTCCTCAGGCGGGGGCAGCTCGACGACACGTTCGCGCTGGCCCGCCTCCTCGCCGGCGACGACCACCCGCTGGTGCACAAGGGCGTCGGCTGGATGCTGCGCTACGCCGGGGAGGTCGACCGGGACCGGTTCCTCGCCTTCCTGGACGCGTCCGCGCCGGACCTGCCCCGCGCCGCCGTGCGGCCAGCCGTGGAGAAGCTGGACCCGGCCGACCGGAAGCGGTTCGTCGCGCTGAGCCGCTAGCGTGCGCCCGTGCCCACCGTCGCCGACGCCGTGATCCGGTACGCGCCGAGGCTGCACGCCCCGGCCGGCCACGCGCACCACGTCGCATCGCCGCTGGGGGCCTGGCTCGTGCTCGCCCTCGCCGGGTCCGCCGCACGCGGCGGCGAGGCCGAGCAGCTCGGCGACGTCCTCGGGCTGCCCGTCGGCGAGGCGGCGGACGCGGCCCGGGCGCTGCTCGACGATCCGCACCCCGCCGTGGCGGCCGCGGCCGCGGCGTGGGCGGCACCGGGAGGCGCCGATGCGGAGCGCTGGCTCGACGGCCTGCCGGCGGCCGTCGCACGCGGGCCGGTGCCGAGCCGGGCGGAGGCGGACGCGTGGGCGTGGTGGCGACGGCGTCCGCCCCGGGGCCGTGGGACGGGCTGCCGGTCTTCTCGGCGTGGGTCGGCGGGCCCGACCGCACCTGACCCTCGACTTCCCGCACGTCCAGGGTTAGCCTGCCCTGACCAGAGGTGAGGGAGACCTGATGCGCGCACCGTTGCGACTGCCGGCCGGCCGTGTCGCCGTCCTGCTCGGACCGGACGCCGTGCGCGCCGGCACCATGGCGCAGCTCGACGAGGCCACAGGACGCCGGGACGGTCGACCGTCCCCCGTGCAGCGCGTCCGGGCGCGGAGCGACGCCCGGCTGGCCGACCGGCTCGACGCCCTCGCCGCCGTGACGCGCGACCGGCCCGCCATCCTGCTGGTCGACCGCCTCACCGACGGTCTCGACGCGGCGAGCCGACGCACCCTGCTGGCCGGGCTGGCGCACGTCGCGGCGTCCGGCACGGCCGTGCTCGTCGACGACGCCGAGCCCGTGGCCGCGCTGGCCTACGCCGACCTGGCCCTCCGGGCCGACGCCGACGGCAGCCTCGTGCTCGACGAGCTCGTGCTCGCGGCCTGAGTCAGCGCGGCTCGTAGGTCAGCGCGGCTCGTAGGTCAGGCAGTCCGCCGCGTCGGTGCCGGCGCCCACGCGCACGGCCGGGGCGGTGCACTCCAGCTTGTCGTTGAAGCGGCACTCCGAGCGGTGGCACGCGCCGACCAGGCCCGTGCTGTCGCCGCCGCCGCGGAACGAGATCTCGACGAACGTGCCGCAGTGGGCGTGGTCGCCGCCCACGGTGATGGCGCCGGCCTTGCAGCCCGAGTCGTTGTACGAGCAGCTGGTGACGGTGCAGTCCTGCACCCGGGGCATGTCCTGGAGCGTCGTCATGCTCCGACTCTGACGGGTCCTCGCGGACCCCGCCAGGCAAGCCAGGCTCCCCTGCTCGGCACTGAGGCCCGCCTGCACGACCGCATCCGACCTGCGGCGACACCACCGTACGGATGAGAAAACCGGCGATCGGAGTGGCATAGATCACATCTAGTCGGTCGTCGTCAACTGGAGGTTGACCCGTACCGTCCGTCAACCTAGAGTTGACGGCATGACCGTACCCCTCTCGCCCCCCGCCCGGCTCGACGACCTCATCGACGGCATCACGCGCAGCACCGACGGCGAGCTGCAGCAGCTCGCGAGCGCCATGCTGGTCGCCGAGCACCTCGGCGAGCTGTCCGACCACCTCATCGGCCACTTCGTCGACCGCGCCCGCCGCTCCGGCGCGTCCTGGACCGACATCGGCCGCAGCATGGGGGTCACGAAGCAGGCCGCGCAGAAGCGCTTCGTCCCCCGGGCTCCGATCGACCCGGAACAGGGGTTCAACCGCTACACGGCGGCGGCGCGCAGCGTGGTGGTCGTGGCGCAGAACGAGGCGCACGCCGCCCGCAACGGCAGCATCACCCCCGCCCACCTGCTGCTGGGCCTGCTGCACGACCACAGCGGCCCGGCCACGCTCGCCGCCGTGGCCGCGGGGCGCACGCCGCAGGACGTCCGCAACGCCGCCCTGGCCGCCCTGCCGCCGGCCGTCGAGGACCCGCCCGCGCTGGTGCCCTTCGACACCGACGCGAAGAAGGTGCTGGAGCTGTCGTTCCGCGAGGCGCTGCGGCTGGAGGACCAGGAGGTCGGGCCCGAGCACGTGCTGCTGGCGCTGCTCGAGCACGAGGACGGCGCCGGCGTCCTCGGCGGGCTCGGCATCACCAAGGAGGAGGTGGACCGGAAGCTGGCCCAGCGGGACCGGTGAGCGCCGAATGCTCGCTGAGGCCGATCCGGCGGAAGTCGTCCGAGAATGTCGGACCCGGTGAGTAGGGTCGTCGGTGTGACGACGACCACCATCGAGGTGCGGCCCGAGGAGACGGAGCAGTACCGACGCGAGCTCACCGGCTACTGCTACCGGATGCTGGGGTCGGCCTTCGAGGCCGACGACGCCGTGCAGGAGACGCTCGTGCGGGCCTGGCGCAAGGCCGACGCCTTCGAGGGTCGGTCCGCGGTGCGCTCGTGGCTCTACCGCATCGCCACCAACGTCTGCCTCGACATGCTCCGCAGCCGCCAGCGCCGGGCCCGGCCGGTCGACCTGGGGCCGTCGTCGGCGGTGGAGGAGTTCAGCCCGGCCACGCGCCCGGAGTACGAGTGGGTGGGTCCGGTGCCCGACGGGCGGGTGCTGCCCACCTCCGACCCCGCCGACCTCGCGACCGGCCGCGAGAGCATCCGGCTCGCCTTCGTCGCCGCGCTGCAGCACCTGCCCGCCCGCCAGCGGGCCGTGCTGATCCTGCGCGAGGTGCTGGCGTGGCAGGCGAGCGAGGTCGCCGAGCTGCTCGACACGACCGTCGCGTCGGTCAACAGCGCGCTGCAGCGCGCCCGCGCCACCCTCGCGGCGCGCGACCTGGCGGAGGACTCCACGGCCGTCACCGGCGACCAGGAGGCCCTCCTCGCGAAGTACGTTCTGGCCTTCGAGAGCTACGACATCGACGGCCTGGTGTCGCTGCTGCACGAGGAGGTCGTGCTGTCGATGCCCCCGTTCGAACTCTGGATCCAGGGCCGCGACGAGCTGGCGAAGTGGCTCGTGGGCCCGGGCGCGGGGTGCCGCGGGTCGCGCCTGCTGCCCGTGGAGGGCAACGGGCTGCGCGGCTTCGGCTCCTACCGGCCCGACCCGGCGGGCGGGCACTCGCCCTGGGGCATCCAGCTGCTGGAGTTCCGCGACGGCCTCATCGCCGCCCAGCACAGCTTCATCGACCCCGCGCTGTTCCCCGAGTTCGGCCTGCCCACGCACCTCGCCCCCGGCGAGACCTGGCCGCCCGCCGGCTGATCAACCCGCCGGCCGGGTGATCGGCCCGACTGCGCTCGGTGAGCAGTTGGGCCGATCGGCTCGAACCCGCCGTCGGGTGCGAACCGGAGCCACCGACGGCGCGGACACTCCGAGTTGGAGTCGTCACCAGTTGAGGAGCCGTCCATGGGGCAGGACCGCTACACCGAGTGCGCCGAGGAGCTGGCCGCGAGCCCGGACCTCGTGGACCGGTTGCTCGCCGAGCACGTGCCCACCGCCGAGGGGTGGTGCCGCAGCCACAACGCGCACCCGGAGCGGCATCCCTGCTCCATCCGGCGGTTGGCCGAGCTGGCCGGTGGTGGCGAACCGCTCCGGTGACCGGAGCGGCCCGGTGGTGCGTCAGGCGGCGCTGCTCCAGCACCAGTGCTCGGTCATGGTGGCGGGGCAGTCGGGGCAGGGCACCTGGGTGCCCGCGATGTCGGCGGCCGGGAGCTCGGCCTCGACGTCGCACTCGGGGCAGAACCACCAGGTGGTCGTCGTCGTATCCATGCCACCAGGGTAAATGACACCACTGTCATTCACGGGTGGTCCCGGTAACGCCCGCAGTGCGCCGGTCGAGTGATGGACTGGTCGGAGCGGTGCACCGTCACCGACCCCGCCGGTGGCGGTCCCCTCCCCCCACCGGCCGGCCCGTACCGGCCGTGCCCGGCCGGTACGGGCCATCGGGGCTCCCGTCAGATCTCGTCCACGAGGTCGGCGATGGACGACACGACCCGGCTCGGCCGGTACGGGAAGCGGTCGACCTCCTCGGCCCGCACGATCCCCGACAGCACCAGCACCGTGCGCATCCCGGCCTCCAGGCCGGCCACGATGTCGGTGTCCATCCGGTCGCCGATCATCACCGTCGTCTCGGAGTGCGCCTGCAGCCGGTTCAGCGCCGCCCGCATCATCAGCGGGTTCGGCTTGCCGACGTAGTAGGGGTCGACCCCGGTGGCCCGGGTCATCAGCGCCGCGACGGCGCCGGTGGCGGGCAGCACGCCGTCGCTGGACGGGCCGGTCGGGTCGGGGTTGGTGGCGACGAAGCGGGCGCCGGCCCGGATGAGCCGGATCGCCGTGGTGACGGCGGTGAAGCTGTAGGTGCGGGTCTCGCCGAGCACCACGTAGTCCGGCGCGTTGTCGGTGAGCACGTAGCCGATCTCGTGCAGCGCGGTCGTCAGCCCGGCCTCCCCCACCGCGTACGCGCTGCCCTGCGGGCGCTGGTCGTCGAGGAAGGCGGCGGTGGCCAGCGCGGAGGTCCAGATGGACTCCACCGGCAGGTCGATGCCGGTGGACCGCAGCCGGAACTGCAGGTCGCGCGGCGTGAAGATCGAGTTGTTGGTGAGGACGAGGAACGGCGTGCCGGTGTCGCGCAGCCGGGACACGAACGCGTCCGCGCCGGGGATGAGCCGGCCCTCGTGCACCAGGACGCCGTCCATGTCGGTCATCCACGCCGTGACGGGCTTGGGTTCGGCCATGCCGCCAGCGTGGCAGACCGGCCCTCAGGCAGCCGCCTGGCAGGTCGGGCACCAGAACAGGTTGCGGGCCAGGTGCCGGTCGTGGGCGATGGGCGTGCCGCAGACGAGGCAGGGCTGCCCGGTGCGGCGGTAGGCGTACACCCGGCGCGCGCACAGCGCCCCGCGGTCGGGCGGGGCCAGCATGCTCGGGTCGTGCTCGGGGCGCAGCGTCTCGATCTTCCCGCGCCGCACGCCGTCGGTGAGCATCTCCACCAGGTCGTCCCACAGCGCGTCCCACTGCGGGCGCGTCAGCGCCCTCCCCGGCAGCTGCGGGTCCAGGCCGTGCCGGAACAGCGCCTCGGCCCGGTAGACGTTGCCGACTCCCGCGATCACCTTCTGGTCCATCAGCAGCGTGGCCAGCGGCGCGCGGGAGCGCGAGATGCGGGCCCAGGCGCGGTCGGGGTCGGCGTCGGGGCGCAGCGGGTCATCGCCCAGGCGGGCGTGGATGGCCTCGGCCTCGGCGTCGGTGATCAGCTCGCAGGCCGTCGGCCCGCGCAGGTCGGCGTAGTGCGTCGGCCCGACCATCCGCATCCGCACGAGCCCGCGGGGCGGCTCCACCGGCCTCTTGACGTCGGAGAACTTCCCGTAGAGCCCCAGGTGGACGTGCACGACGAGGTCGGGACCGTAGTGGTGGAACAGGTGCTTGCCGTGGGCCTCGGTGCGCTCCAGCACGCGCCCGTCGACGATCTCGGCGCTGGTGGCGAAGCGGCCCTGCGGGCTGCTCACCGCGACCGGCTTCCCGACGAACCGGCGGCGGTGGGTCCGCGCCAGCCGGTGGAGCGTGTGACCCTCAGGCACCGCCGCCCTCCAGCGCGGGCGGCTCCCCGGTGCGCTCGTACTCGGCGAGGATCGCGAGGCGCCGGGCGTGCCGCTGCTCCCCGGAGAACGGGGTGGCCAGGAACGCCTCCACGATCGCGGTGGCCTCCTCCGTGCTGTGCATGCGCGCGCCGACCGCGACGACCTGGGCGTCGTTGTGCATCCGGCCGAGCTGCGCGGTCTCGGTGCTCCACGCCAGCGCGCACCGCACGCCCTGCACCTTGTTGGCCGAGATCTGCTCCCCGTTGCCCGAGCCGCCGATGACGACGCCCAGGCTGCCGGGGTGGGCGAGGACGGCCAGCCCCGTGGCGATGCAGAACGGCGGGTAGTCGTCCTCGGCGTCGTAGACGCGCGGGCCGACGTCGACCGGCTCGTGGCCCAGACTGGCCAGGTGGGTCAGCAGGTGGGACTTGAGCTCGAAGCCGGCGTGGTCGGAACCGAGGTAGACGCGCACGAACGGGGATTGTCCCCCGTCGCGGGCGTGGACGGCGTGCCGGGTGGGTGGGTCGTCGCGCGGGTCGGTGACCGGGTCGGCTGGAGCGTCGAGCCGGACGCCGCCGCCGTGCTCGCCGCGACGCGGGACTGCGCGGCCGTCGGCGTCGACATCCCGCTCGGCCTGCCCGCCGGAGGGACCCGCCGCGCCTGCGACGTCGCCGCGGCCGCCGCCCTCGGCCGGGCCCGGTCCTCGGTGTTCGCGTGCCCGCCGCGCGCGGTGCTGGCCGAGGCGACCTACGAGGCGGCGTGCGCGGTCGCGCGGCGGACCACCGGCCGGGCGATCAGCCTGCAGAGCTTCCACATCGGCGCCAAGATCCGCGAGTGGGACGCGCTGGCCGACCGGCCGGCCCACGTCGTCGAGGTGCACCCGGAGCTGGCGCTGCGCCGGCTCGCGCCCGACGTCGACTTCGCGCCGAAGAAGACCGCCCGCGGGGCCGGGCAGCGCATCGCGGCCCTCGGGCGCTGGCTGGAGATCGGCCCGGCGCTGGAGGACCTGCCCGCGGGGGCGCGGCTCGACGACGTCCTCGACGCCCTGGCCGCCGCCTGGAGCGCGGCCCGCGTGGCCCGCGGGGAGGCGGAGCGGCTGGGCGAGGAGCTCGACGACCGGGGCCGCCCGATGTTCGTGGCGGTCTGAGAGCCCCACCCGTTGCAGGAAGGCCACCTTCCTGCGACGAGGTTGCGGGAAGGTGGCCTTCCTGCAACGTCAGCGGCGGGCGCGGGACTCCAGGTAGCGCTGCTCGGGCAGGCTCGCCGTCCGCCGCGCCGCGCGCTCGTAGTGCTCCCGCGCCGCCTCCGCCTCCCCCAGCGCGTCGAGCAGGTGCGCGCGCACGGCGTCGACGCGGTGGTGGCCGGCCAGGGCGGGGTCGGCCGCGACCGCGTCGAGCTGCTCCAGCGCGGCGCGCGGCCCGCGGACCTCCGCCACGGCGACGATCCGGTTGAGCGTGACCATCGGTCCCGGGGCGAGCACGGTCAGCACCTCGTAGAGGCCCAGGACCTGCCGCCAGTCGGTGTCCTCCGCCCGCGCCGCCTCGCCGTGGACGGCGGCGATCGCGGCTTGCATCTGGTAGGGCCCGGGTTCGGAGGACGTCAGCGCGGCCGTCACGAGCGCGACCCCCTCCGCGATCATCGCGGCGTCCCAGCGCGACCGGTCCTGCTCGGCCAGCGGCACGACCGCGCCGTCGGGGCGGGTGCGGGCGGGGCGCCGGGCGTCGGTGAGGAGCATGAGCGCGAGCAGGCCGGCGACCTCGCCGTCGTCGGGCCGGGCGGCGTGCAGGGCGCGGGTGAGCCGGATCGCCTCGGCGGTCAGGTCGGTGCGGTGCAGCGACGGGCCGGAGCTGGCGGTGTGCCCCTCGGTGAACACCAGGTAGAGGACCTGCAGCACGACGGGCAGCCGCTCCCGCAGCACGTCGGGGCCGACCTCGCCGAACCGCGCCCCCGCCGCCCGGATCCGCGCCTTCGCCCGGCTGACGCGCTGCGCGACGGTGGCCTCCGGGACGAGCAGGCCCCGCGCGATCTCCGCCGTCGTCAGCCCGCCGACGGCGCGCAGCGTGAGCGCGACCTGCGCGGGCGGGGTGAGGCAGGGGTGGCAGCACAGGACGAGCAGGGCGAGCGTGTCGTCGCGGTCGGGGGCGGGGCCGGGCGCCACCAGCAGCGCGTCGGCGGCCTCGCGGCGCCGGCGCGCCGACTCGTTGCGCAGCCCGTCGACGAACCGGCGGTGCGCCGCGGTGACGAGCCAGCCCGCCGGGTTGGCCGGGACGCCGGCGGTGGGCCAGGCGAGCGCGGCGGCGAGCAGCGCCTCCTGCACGGCGTCCTCGCAGGCGTCGAAGCGGCCGTGGCGGCGCACCAGCACCCCCAGGACCTGCGGCGCGAGCTCGCGCAGCAGGTCCGGCACGGCCGTCACGGCTCCGCGGCGGACAGGGCGAGCACCGGCCGCACCTCCACCAGGCCCCACACGGCGTCGGGGACGCGCGCGGCGATCTCGACGGCGCGCTCCCGCGAGGCGCAGTCGACCAGGTAGAACCCGGCCAGGTGCTCCTTGACCTCGGCGAAGGGCCCGTCGGTCACCGTGGTGCCGGTCGGGCCGGCGGTGACGCGCTGCGCGAGCGCCGGGTCGGCCAGCCCCTCGGAGACGACCAGCTCCCCGGACTCGAGGAGCTCCTCGGTGAGGGCGCGGTGGCCGTGGCCGAACTCGGCGCGCTGCGCGTCGGTGAGCTCCCGCCAGCGCTGCTGGAAGTGCGGGTCGCTCAGGACGAGGATCAGGTACTTCACGAGGGCCTCCCGGAACGGATGTGTACTCCGGTGTCGAGACCGGTGCACGGGCTTCGACACAGGGGTGTCCGCAGTCCGGCCCCGAGAGAGGCACCGATCATGATCCTGGACCACGACTTCACCGCCGTCGTGCGGAAGAGCCGCGCCACCGGCGGCTGGACCTACGTCGTCCTGCCCGGCTCGGCCGAGCTGTTCGGCACCCGCGGCCTGGTGAAGGTGCGCGGCACGGTGGACGGCCGGCCGTTCCGCAGCGCGTTCATGGCCCTGGGCGACGGCACGCACAAGCTGCCCGTCCGGGGCGCGCTGCTGCGGGCCGTCGGTAAGCGGGCCGGCGACGCCGTCGCGGTGCACCTCGACGAGCGGGTGGGCTGAGCCGTGGACGTCCTCCCCGTCGTCATCCCGGTCGTCGCGGCCGCCGTCGCCGTGTTCGTGCTCAGCAGCGTCTACTACGGCGCGCTGGGCGGCCGCCTGGCGCGCCTGTCCCCCGCCTACGCCGGGCCGCAGCGCCCCGCCGCCGCCGTGGCGGTGGTCGAGCTGGTGCGCAACGTCGTGCTGGCCGCGGCCGTGGCGGGCCTCGTCCGCGCGCTCGACGTCGACCGCGTCGGCCCCGCCCTGCTGCTGGCGCTGGTCCTGTGGGTGGCCTTCCCGGTCGTGCTGCTCACCGGTTCGGTCTTCCACGAGCGGGTGCCGCCGCTGCTCGCGTCGATCCACGCCGGGGACTGGCTGCTCAAGCTCGTCGTGGTGAGCGCGGTGGTGGCGGTGTGGGGCTGAGCTACCTGCGGCCGCCGCCGAGCAGCCCGCCCAGCAGGTCGCCGAGGTCGGGCCCGCCGCCCTTCCCGCCGCCGCCGCCGAGCACGTTGCCGAGGATCGGGCCGAGCAGGTCGCCCAGCCCGCCCCCGGACGGGGACGGGGACGGCGCGGCGGCGGTGCCGCCGGTCAGCTTGGAGGCGAGCCAGGACATGACGATCGGGGCGAGGATCGGCAGGAGCTGCGCGATCAGCTGCTGACCGGCGTCGCCCGCGGCCCCGGTGGACCCGAGCTGCTGCACCACCTGCCCGCGCTGCGCGCCGAACACGTTCTGCACGATCTTCTCGCCGTCACCGGTGTCGACGCGGTCGAGGTCGACGCCGCCGTCGACCAGCCCGGCGTCGTGCTGCTGCACCGCGCGGGCGAACGACGAGGCGCCGCCCGGGTCGTCGGTGTTGGCCCGGATCCCGCCGAGCAGGGCGGGCAGGGCCTGGCGCGCGGCCCGCTCGGCCGTCGCCGCGTCCACCCCCAGCCGGCCGGCCAGCTGCTGCATCGGGATCTGCGCCAGGATCTCGTCGACGGGACTCACGACCACCCTCCATCCGCGCCGCACGGCGCTCCGAACCGCCTACCGATGATCACGACTCGCCCTTCCGGGCCTGCTGCTGCTCGTGGGCGCGGGCCCGCTCCTCCGCGGTCGGCGGTCCCTCCCGGCCGGACGCGTGCTCGGGCGCGACCGGTCCCTCCGTGAACGTCGCCGGGGCGGCGGACGGCTCGGCCCGCGGGTCGGGGGCGGTGGCGTCGGGGATCTCGTCGCCCGGCGTGCCGATCACGGTGGTGATGGTCTCCAGCGGCGGGCCGACCGTGGGGGCCGGGCCACCGGCGACGCGGTCGTCCACGCGCTCCCCGAGGTAGCGCAGCACCACCGCGGCGGCCGCGACGACCGGGACGGCGAGGAACGCGCCCGCGATGCCGTAGAGCGTGCTGCCGGCGGTGACGGCGAGCAGGACGACGGCGGCGTGCAGACCGAGGCTGCGCGACTGCAGGATCGGCTGCAGCACGTTGCCCTCGATCTGCTGCACGGCGACGATCAGCGCCAGCACGATGAGGGCGGTGGTGGCGCCGTTGCTGACCAGGGCGACCAGCACGCCGAGCACGCCCGCCACGATCGCGCCGACGATGGGCACGAAGCCCGCGAGGAAGGTCAGGACGGCCAGGGGCAGCGCCAGCGGTACGCCCAGGAACGCGAGGCCCAGGCCGATGAGCACCGCGTCCACCAGCGCGACGGCCGCCTGGGTGCGGATGAAGTCGCCGACGGTCTTCCAGACCCGGCGCAGCACCTCCGCGACGTGGCCGCCCGCGCCGTCGCCGGCCGCCCGGCGCACCCAGGGCAGGAAGCGCGGTCCGTCCTTGACGAAGAGGAAGGCGAGCACGATGGTCAGCAGCGCGGTGACGACGCCGTTGGCCACCGTGCCCGCGCCGGTGAGCAGGCTCGACGCGATGGTCGAGATGCTGCTCTGCACGGTCTGCGTGGCCTGCTGGATGTAGCCGTCGAGCTGGCTCTCGGCCAGGTTGAGCGGCGGCCCGGCGAGCCAGTCGCGGATCGCGTCCACGCCGCTGGCCGCGCTCGTGGCGATCTGCCCGATGCTCCCCGAGATCGACGTGGTGATCAGCGCGATCAGACCGGCCAGCAGCACGATCCCGGCCAGCAGCACGATGGAGGCGGCCAGCGCCGGGGGGACGCGGCGGGCCCGCAGCCAGGCGGTGGGCGGCCACAGCACGGTCGCGAGGATCACCGCGAGGAAGACCGGGAACACGATCGACCACAGGTAGCCGATGAGGTACCACAGCAGCGTGGCCCCGGCCGCCACCAGCAGCAGCCGCAGGCTCCACCGCGCCGTCCAGGTCAGCCCCTCGCCGATGGCCGAGCCGCGGCCGCGCACGGTCCGCCCGCTGGTCGTCGGCCCGCCGCTGCCGTCAACGCTGCTCGTCACAGGCACCAGCTTCCCGAATCGACCGACGCCATACGCCATACAGTAGTCCGCTATGACGACCGACGACGGCCTGCGGGCCTGGGTGGAGGATCTGGCTCAGCGGATGCGGACCTGGCGGGTGCCGGCCGACCGGGTGGAGCTGATTCGGAAGGTCGCGGGCCAGGTGTCGACTGCGTACACGGCGGGCGACGACACCGCTCTGCGTGCCGCGCTCGACGATCTCGAGATGCTCGGCCCCACCCTGGCGGGCGACCTCGACCCGGACGACCCGGACATCCCCCTCCCGCCGCACGTCTTCATCGTCCTCGTCGCGGAGCCGGCGGACCCGCCGGGCGACGAGTGACGAGCCTGCTCGCGCACGAGCTCGTCGCGCACGTGTTCCTGACCGCCCGTCCTGGACGGGACGACGACTGGGCGCACGTCGTGCGGCTATGGGACCAGTGCGGGCACGAGCTGGGGCTGACCGAGCAGCTCGCCACCGCAGAGCCCCACCCGGCGGGTCGGCGCGACGACGCCGGACTGATCGCCGTGCGCGGGACGGCTGGACCGACGGCCGACTTGATGGCGCTGCGCCGCGGCGACGCCCACACCGTCGTGCTGTCCGTCCAGCTCGCCCCAGACCCGGCCGCGCCCAGGAGCTGGCCGGACCTGCAGGCGCGGTGGGAACGGGTCACCGAGGCGGCGACCGACCAGCCGGTGGGATCGACCCGACTCCTGCTGGCCCGGCTCGCCACCGCCGGAGCCGTCCTCGACCCCGACCAGTTGGACGGGGCCGTCGGCACCGACCTGGCCGTCGACGTCCGGGGCACCGGTGTCCTGCGCGCGGCCCCACCGCTGGGCCCCTTCGCGGTGTGGGAGGCACCGCTGCCCACCGAACAGGACGTGCTGCGCCGCCACCGGCGGCTGGTGGTCGTGGCCGGCCACGACCGGGAGCGACAGCTCAGCGCGTGGGTGTGGCGCAGCCGCATCGCCGTGGCCCCCCCGCTGGCGCGCTACCTCGGAGTGGCCGCCCGGGCCCGGCACGTCCTGCGCACCCGGCCGCGCGGCGACGTCGACGCGCTTCTCGGCGCGGCCGAACAGGCCACGACCGCGATCCGGGCCCTGGTCGCGGGGTCGGCAGGCCGCGACCCCGAGGTACCCGAGCTGGCCGCGACGCTGCGGCCGCTGCAGGCCCTGCAGGTCGGGACGGTCGACCTGGCCGGCCGAGCCAGCGAGCTGCGCGACGTCGGGCGGCGGCTCGTCGTCGAGCAGCGCAACCTGTCCGCCCTGGCCGGGGACGAGCCGGTGGACACCTCCGGCCCGGGCCCGTTCGCCGACGACCATCGGCTGATCGAGGCCGGCGTCCAGCAGTACGAGCACGACGCCGCGTTCCTCGACGCCGCCGCGGTTCGCGCCCGGGACGTCGCCGCGGTGGCCGACCAACTGCTGCAGCGGGGGCTGCAACGCCGCCAGGAGCAGGTCACCGTCCGGCTTTCCGGCGTGGTGGGGGCGCTGCTGATGGGGCTGGCCGCGATCCAGGCCCTCCAGTTCACGGTGCCGCTGCCCCCGGCCGCTCAGGGGCCGCTGATCGCCCTGCTGACGACGGTCGCGTTGTTCGTGCCCCTGGTCGTGGCCCGGGGACCTGACCCGCACCGGTCGATCGGCACCGACGCGGGAGTGGCGGGCAGTGCGGGGGCGGGGCTGGCGAGCGCGCTCTGGCTGGCGAGCGCGACCGGGGCCATGACCGTGCCGTCGGCCGCGCTGCCGTGGGCGGTCAGCGGGGTGGGTCTGGGAGCCGCGCTGCTGCTCCTGCTGATCCTGCGCCGACCGAGGTGACCCGACGGCCGGTCTCAGAGGTCCGGGTCCACCGTCGGGTCCGGAGCCCGGGACGGCCGAGGGGCCGGGTCGTCCGCCCACCGCCGGTCGGGGTCGTCGCCGGCGCCGTCGTCGGTTGCCCCGTCGTCGAGGCGGTTCACCAGGAACGACGCCGCGGCGACGAGGGCCAGACCGATCGTCGAGACCGGTAGGAGCACCGCCCCGGGCCCGATGTCGACGCTGGCAGCGTCCCGCGGCACCAGGTAGGCCAACCAGCCTTCGCGCCCCGCCAGACCGCCGGCCAGACCGGTGATGACCCACGCCGGCACGGCCGCCACCGCGGCCGGGATGCCGAGCGCGGGCGTGAGCACCGCGCCGCCCCGCACCAGGTCGATCACGGGCAGCACCGACGCCACCAGCACGAGCAGGGTCAGGCCGACGGCGACCTCGGGCAGGGCCCCAACGCCGATGCCGAAGCTCTCCACACCCGCGCTCCCGAACCGGCCCTGCACCACCGGGAGGTGGATGCCGAGCAGGCCGAGGAGGCAGCACAGCAGGGCAGCGGCCGGCAGGACCCTGGCCCTGAGCAGTTCCAGGCCGGTCACAGGGAGATCCCGACCAGGCTGGCCAGCCAGGGCCGGATACCGTCGGCGACCCGTCGCACCACGTCCCACGCGTCGACCGTCCACCACACCGCCGCCCCGACGGCGGCCGCGACGAGGAGCCCGGACAGGACCCGGAACGCCGCAACGTGCCGGGGCGGCCCGGGATCGGTGGTGATCATGATGACACCACCGCCGGCTCGGGAAGCCACAGACCCGCCCGACCGGCCAACCAACGCAGCGGTGCGAGGGCGGTGTGGGGGTCGTCCGGGCGCCAGCCCGTCATCGAGGACACCAGGAAGTACCGCACCTCGCCGAAGTCGCGTTCCGCCGCCATGACGAGCCGGCCGAGGTCGTGGTCGTCCAACCAGCGCCGCACGGCGCCGGCCCCGAGGTGCAGGGCGGCGCCGGGCGGGAGGTCGAGCAGGATGTCGGCCTTGACAACGACGACGGCCAGGGCCCGATGTCGCAGCGGGACGCCCGCGTCCCTCAGCCACTGCGCCGTCACCTGGTAGGCGGCCTCGGGATCGTCGGTGGCCGCGGCCGCCTCGGCCAACCGTTCGGGGAAGGACCCGCTCAGCTCGCCGTGGACGGCCGGCACCGAGAACGGATCGACGATGAGGACGATGCCCTGGGCCTCGTCCAGGAAGGGCAGTGCGCGGGCTTGTTCCCGGTCACGCACCAGCTCGCCGGCCGGATCGAACAGGTGCAGCAGCGTGTCGGCGGACGGCACCCCGAGCCGGGCGGTGATCGCCGCAGGCGGGTGCAACGGCGAGGTCTTGACCGTCTGGGCCTGCGCCATCACGAGATCGGCGCCGGCGGACAGCGCGCGGGCGCTGTCGTCGTCGGCGGCGGAGAAGGCGCCGTCGACGGACCGCACGTACCGCTCCAACGCGAGCATCGCCGCCGCGACGAACCGGCTCTTGCCCGCCGACACCGGTCCGATGACCGGCACGCGGATGTCGGTCAACCCGCCCGATCCCGACGGGAGCGGCCCCCCGCACAGCGGGCAGACGGCGGGCAGGAGGGCTGTGGCCCGGACCACCGTCGTTGGCAGCCGCCGGCCGCAGGCGCAGCGCCGGAACAGCACGCCGAGCGCCCCCGGCCGCAGGTCCCGGTGCAGCCGCCCGCAATCGCACCGGAACGTCGGCAGGTCGGTGACGTGGTTGCACCCCGACCGGGAGCAGCTGGCCCGGGCCCGCCGGACCCGGCGCAGAGCGCCGTCGGCCGCGCGCAGCAGCACCGCGACACCGGACCAGGCGGCGGTGACCACCGTCCAGGCCACACCTAGCACGGCCAGCAGACCGAGCAGGCCGACGGCGGCGCCCACCGTGGCCGCCAGGCCACCGATCACCGGGAACAGCAGCAGGGGCCAGGCGGCCAGCAGCACCGTGTCGGCGCGCAGGACACCACCGAACCAGCGCCACGGGCGCCCGATCAGCCCGCGGACGCGCCCGTTCACCGCGCGCACATCGGCCCGGACCTGCCCGACGAGGTGGTGCGGCCAGGCGTCGTCGCGGGGCAGGCCCGACCGTGGTGGACGGAACCAGCGGGGATCGCGCACCACGGCGGGCCGCACGACCGGCGCCGGGCGCACGCCCGCCAGCGTCGCGCCGCCCACCAGGACGGCGAGCAGGAGCCCCAGCCCGACGCCGCCGAGCACCAGGACCGGGAGCGCGGGCCACAGCAGCGCCGACAGCGCGAGCCACACGAGCCACACGTAGAGCACGCCCGCGAGAACCACCGCGGCGACGGCGGCCAGGGCGACGAGGACGTAGGGCACCGCTACCCCTTGCGCCCGAACATCGATCGGGCCCGGCCGAGCACGCCGGACGACCCGCCGTCGAGCTCCCGCAGCCAGGACCACCACTTCTCCCCCAGCCGCCGGGGGTCGTAGGCCCGGTCGACAGCGAGGCGTCCGCGGCGCGGCAGGTGGGTGGCGATCGTGCGGAACGCCGGGCCGAACTGCGTGCGGAACCGCGCGAACTCCGGGTCGGCACTCGAGACCACGCGGAAACCGACGGCGAGCGCCCGGGCGGACGCGACCGAGTCCGGGGCCGCCCCCAGTTCCGGCCAGCGGGCACGGACCAGGTCGAGCACGGTGTCCCGCGCGTCGTCGGGCAGGTCGATCAACACCCTTCGCGTCGCCCGCGCGGAGAGCCCCAGCACCGCCCGGGTGACGTCGTCGCCGCGCACCCGCAGCAGCCGGGCGTCCACGGCGCCGAGGTCGGCACCACCCTCCTCGCCGAGCGCCGCCAGAGCGGCGGTCAACCGCCGGTCCTGGGCCTGCCAGCCCCCGACGCCGGTGGGCAACGGATGACCGGCCGCGACCACCTGGTCGAGCAGGCGGAACGCGTCCGCCGTGGGCACGTCGCGCAGACCCTCGATCACCTCGCCGATGGCGGCGCCGAGCGCGGGTCCCAGCGGGAGACCACGCTCGCTCAGCGCACGGGTGAGGTCGAGCACCTCGTCGAGGTGCCGCCCCGCCGACCGGCGGCGGAACGCGGCGTGGAAGGCGATGGCGCCGGGCTCACCGCGGTCGGTCGTCGACTCGTCGAGGATCCGACGGAGCAGGGCGGGTCGTCCGGCCGCGGGTTCGTCGCGGTAGGCGAGGCCGCGCAGGCAGCGGTCCACGGGGTCACCCGGATGGACGACGGTGGGCGCGAGCAGCGTCGACCAGTGGCGCTCGATGGCGTCCTCCACGGACGCCGGGTCGGCGGACCGGCGCAACCGCTCGTCGAGCACCGCGCGCACCAGGTCGAGGACCTCTCCCGCCAGGGTCCAAGCGGGAGAGTGCTCGACGGCGGTGGGGTGCTCGACCCACCACCGGGCGAACGCGTGCAGTGCGTCGCGGGGCGGGTCCGGACGCAGCCGGTGGCGGGAGGCGAGCGAGAGCAGGCCCGGCACCTGGTCGGGCCGGGCGCGGGCGAGCTCGGCTGCGAGGATCGCGGTCATCCCTTCTGCGCCCGGGACGTCGGTCGGCACGGGCGGGTAGCCGGCGACGAGGGTGACGCCCGCCTGGCCGGAGGCCGCGAGGACCTCGCGGATCTCCGCGCGCAGGACGCCGGCGGACACCCGGGCGGCGACGGCCGGCGAGGCCCGTTTCGCCAGGGCGCGGTACAGATCGCGCAGCACGGGCACGTCGTGCGGGGCGGCGGCCAGCACACTCTCCGCGAGACGGCCCAGGTCGCGGTCGTCCAGCGCGGCCGGGACGGAGGTCAGCCAGTGGGCCAGCTCCTGCGCCCGCCCCACCGTGGGCACCGACTCCCCCAGGTGCAGCACCGCGGCGGCGAGACGGTCGTCGGGGTCGTCGGGCTCCGGGACGGCGGGCTCCGGGACGGCGGCCCCGCCCCGCCCCGCGGGAACCGCGCCGGGTGGGGTGCGGGCGAGGGCGAGGGCGGCGGCGTGCTCGACCGCGTCGGCGACGTCGAACGGGTCGGCGGCCAGGAACCGGTCGGCCCAGAACCGGGCCGACGCGGTGACCTCGACCGTGGCGTACCGGTGGTCGACCAGGTCGAACAGGACCCGGCCGGAGTCGCCGCCGCGGTGCTCGGCGAGCGGTCCCGCCCAGTCGGGGTGCAGCACGACGACGTCGTGCTGCCCGCCCCGGGCGTCCGCCGCGAAGATCTTGAACGTGACGCGCAACGCCCGGTCGCGGGGCAGCAGCAGCGTCGCCCCGGCCATCCAGCAGGCCGCGACCGCGGCGTCGGCGCACACCATGAGCACCGGCGTCCGTGGCGGCGCGGTGAGCCGCTGCAGCGCCGAGAGCAGGGCGGCCAGCCCGTCCGCGGCCCGGGGGGCGGCGGCGATGCGGTCGCGCACCGCGTCGGCCGTCCACGCGCCGGGGGCCGGGGGCCCCGGGACCGGGTCGATCGTGGTCGTCGGCGCGGGCCCGGTGGCCCACCAGGAGGCGCCCCACAGCTGGGCGGGTCGGACCAGCCCGTAGTCGGTGATGTCGTCGGTGGTGATGGCGTGGGTGAACTGGTTGCCCTCGCGGGTGCCGTTGGCCTCCGCACCCAGGTAGCGGCCGGCGGCCGTGGCGTAGACCGCGCCGTCGGTGCAGTGCGCGAGTGACGGCGGGTAGTCCTCGACCGGGCGTCGGGCACGCATCCACGGCACCGGCGGGTCGTAGAGCGCCGCCCGTTGGACCAGCGCGGCGGCCGGGGCCGGGACACCCGCGGACACCGCCTGGAACTGGAACCCGGCTCCGCCGAGAAGCCCCTCGCCCGGACGGCAGTCGGTGTAGTACAGCGCGCCGAACGCCGTCACGGCTCGATCCGCTCGACCACGTTCCACTTGCTCAGCAGCCACAGCAGCGGTTCCTCGACCCGCAGGGGGCGCACCCCGCCCGGGTCGACGCGGGCGTCGGTGTAGTCGGGCGGCATGCCCAGGGCAGACACCGCGAAGTAGCGGAAGTCGCGGTAGGTGTGCCGCAGGTGCGCGTCGATGTCGTCGGCGCCGAACCGGTGCAGCAGTGCGCGGACGTGTTCGTGGGTGGTGGCGCCGGCCCGCTCGTCATAGCCGGCGGCCGCAGGGGGCCGGGCCAGCACCGGGTCGTCGGGGTCCAGCGCCGGGTAGAGCGCATCGATCTTGGCGAAGACGACGGCGATCGGGGTGCGCAGCTTCTTGTCCGTGCTGCCTCCGGAGCCGGCCCGCAACAGCTCGGTCACCCGGTTGAGCACGTCGATCGGCTTCTCGGCCCCGGAGACGGCCGCGGCGGGCACCGTGACCTCGGGCGGGAGGTCGGGCAGCTGCCACGGGTCGAGCAGCACGACGAGCCCGTCGGCGATCTCGACGTACTTCTGCTGCTTGCTGCTCTCGGAGACGAAGTCCTCGCCCGCCGCGTCGTAGAACGACAGCAGTGTGGTGGCGTAGCGGGTGCGCCCGGCCCGGGAGCGTGGCTGGCGCCACTCCAGCACCAGCGGCACGCGCCGCCCGGTGTCGGCGGCCGTGGTGCCCGCGGGGAGCTCGCCGTCCTCGAACAGCGCCTTCTCGTAGTTCTCCAGCCAGGCCCGCGGCGATCCGAAACCGGAGCCGACCGGCTGCTGGTCGCCGGAGAACCGGATGTCGGCGTCGAAGCGGCGGCGCACGGCGTGCCGCAGCTCGTGGTTGAGCACGGCGAGATACACCGTCTTGCCCGCGCCCTTGCCGCCGACCACCCCGACCAGGGGCACGTCCGCCTCGGCGAACGCAGCCGGCAGCGGGGTGTGGCAGATCGGGCAGGCCCTCACGCCGGTCGGGCCGCCGCACTGCGGGCACGGGGCCCGGCGCGGGCCGCCGGTGACCGCGGCGAACCGCCCGGCCGGGGGCGGGAACACCGGCAGCATCGGCGCCCCGTAACCGGTCAGCTGGGCGCGGACGGGATCGACCGTGCGGCCGCAGCCGGTGCGGCCGGGGACACCGCGACCGGTGCACTGGTACGCCAGGCGGGCGCGGTTGATCGTCTCGTAGCAGTAGGGGCAGGCCGAGGTGGCCATCACGTCACCTTCATCCGGTCCACCGGGGGGTCGGCGGCGCGCGCGCCCGGCGGGTCGAGCACGAACAGCCGCAGCCAGTAGGGGCGGGGCAGGGGGGGCAGAGGCAGATCGGCGACGACCGTCGGCCGGCCCGTCACGAGGGCCACCTCGCCGCGGAAGAGCTCCGCGTCGGGGCGGTGCTCGATCGGCAGGACGATCCCGGGCGTCGCGGTGAGGGCGACGGTGCAGTACAGGTCGGCCTCGGCGGTGACCTCGACGGCGATCCGCTCGTTGCCCCGCCATCGGTGACCCGAGCGGATGACCGTCCAGCGCACCGGGGTCCGGACGGCCGGCACCGTCGTCGACACCGCCAGCGCGGCGGCCTCGGCCCCGGTGTCGTCCCGGCGGATCGCGATCACCTGGATCCGGGTCGCGGTCGGGCCGCAGTCGAACCGGACACCTCCGTCGCCGACGTAGCGCTGCCGCAGCACCCGCTGGACCGGCCCGCCCGTGTGCACGTCGGCGAGGGTGATCCCGTCGGGCCAGACCCAGCTCAGTAGTACCTCGCGGCCCTGACGGTGCGCCCGCAGCCCGGTGACGGGCGGCACGACATCGATCCGGACGTCGTTGCCACGCAACCAGCCGTCGCCGGTCCGGGTGAACGCGGTGAGGAACCAGGGGCCCGGAGGCACGGGGGCGGCGAGCGTGGTCCGCCCGGCCGCGGTGACGCGCTCCCCGTCGAGCGGCTCCCCCAGCGCTGCGACCTCCGCGTCGGCGACGGTCGCGCCGAAGGGCCACGGGCACGGCGTCGCCGAGCGCCGGATCTGCACCTGCGCCCCCACGGCCTGACGCCACCCGAGAAGCACCCCGGGCCCCTCGTCGGCCGGGCGCGGGCCGGCGAACAGGTCGGTGACCGGCACCGGCTCGGGTCGGGTGGCCCCGCGGACCACGGCGGGCTCGGCGGACAGCCCTCCGGCGTAGCGGGCCACGAGGACGTACTCGTGCTCGATGCCCCCGGGCGGTGCATCGCGGAACGCCCCTCGGTCGGCGGCCACAGGGACGTCGCCGTCGGCGCCGCGGCGCCGGACGTCGACCTCGACCATGTCCGGGTGGTGCGTCCACCGTGCGGTCACCTCCCCGGCCCCGCCGGCCACCACGACGTCGGCCACCGGGGGGACGACCCGGATCCGGGCGCCCACCGCGGAGGCGGGGGTGCCGCCGTCGGCGAGGGCGATCACGGCGTAGCCGAGCGTCGCGCCGACCGGAGGGGCGGGGTCGACCGCCTCGCCCGACTCCGCCGGACCGGGCCGCGCGACGACGTCGCCGTCGTCGAGCGCGGTGGGCAGCCGCCCGACGGCCCGCACGACGTAGTGCCGGGCGCCCGGATCGCCTGAGGTCCAGGCGACCCGCACGCCGGTGCCGTGCGGGGTCACCGTCACCTCCCGCGCGGCGGCGGTCGGGAGCACCGGGAGCGGCGTCGGAACAGTGCGCTCCCCGGTGGGCGGCGTCTGCGGCTCGTGATCGGCCCATGACCCCGCGTCGAGCAGGTCCGCACCCACACCGGCGCGCTCGTCGGCGGCCAGCAGCGTCTCAGCGACGCTGCCGAGATGCCCCCCGCGGTCGCGCAGGTCGATCCAGCACGCGCGCACGGCCGCGATCCGGGCCGCGACGGCGGCGGGCGACATCCCCGGCTCGACCGCGTACATCTCCAGCCGGCTCCCGGGCAACGCCCCCGGCCGCCCGCGCAGTGGCCGCACCACGCGCCGCACGTAGGTGGCCCGGTCGAACGAGGGATCGAGCCCGACCTCCAACGCACCTCCCCCGCCGACCGGCCCGTCTTCTCCGGACCGTCGCCCCGCACGTGCGCAGCGTTACCCTAACCCAGCATACAACCGGCGGAGGGCCGGGGAGGCTCAGCCGTGTAACGGCGAGCGACCGCCGACCGACGCACGGACCACACGATGAGCACCGGGTCGGCGGGCGGTCACGTTGCGCGGCCAAGGACATGGGGGGCGCGGGGGATGCCGGCGGACGCGGACGCCGATAAGTCGTTGATCATTCGCGTCTGGGACGAGGACGACGGGCAACTCGTGACCAAGGCGGAACTCTACGTGGACCCGTCTGACGGGATCAGCACAGAGCCGGCGGTACTCGGCGAGGCACCGTCGTGGGGCGAGCTCGTCGCGGACCGCGCCGGTGGATCGTCATTGCTCAGGTGGGTCGCGCCGAACCCGGACGCGCAGGAGGTGTGGGCGGCAGCGCTCAGGGAGGACGGCGTCAGGCGGATCGTCGTCGACGTGGAGGAGACCGTGCACCGCACCCTGCCGTGGGAGGCGCTGCGGGACACCGACGGTGGGACGTCGGTCTTCTCCGATCCGGGCAGGCCTGCCTACCGCGCGTCCCGACGCGCCCAGGACTGCACCCGCCCGGTGAACCTCCTGCCGCGGGTCGTCCTGGTCGTGCTCGCGAGGAACCACGAGGACGAGCGCGGCGCCCTGCGCGCCATCCGCGGCGGTCTGGGGATGCACAGCCCCTGTCCATGGGACGTTGTCTCCCTGGTGACCCCGAGCAGGGCCGAGTTCACTCGGGCTCTACGCGAGTGGCGCCCGGAGGTCCTGCACGTCGTCGGGCACGGTGGGCACCACGGCGACGGTCCGAGCGTGGAGATCATGGCGAACGACGATCGGTGGACCTTCGATCGAGGCTTCGTCACGGACCAGTTCCAGTTCCGACAGCCGGCGGTACCTGCCCCAGCCCTCGTCGTGCTGGACTTTTGTGTGCGGCCGGAGACCTCGCACGACCTGATAGACGCCATCCTCGGGACCGGCGCGCCCGCGGTGGTGTCGATGCAGCACCAGATCGAGATGGCGCTCGCCGTGAGCTTCGCCCGAGCCCTGTACTCGGGTCTGGCGATGGGCGAACGAATCGACGCGGCCGTGGCCGGTGCCCGCCGTAAGGCCCAGTCCGCCGCCGATAACGGCGTCGATCGTCTCCTACCTGTGTTGACACTGCGCAAGAGGCCAGGGACGGTTCGGTACTGGTCGGACGACCAGTACCACCGTTGGATGAGCCAATCGGTGGGCGACCTGACGTCGGCCCGCCTTCTGGTGGATCGCCAGAACGAGCGCCGGGAGGTGCTGAAGGCGATGCAGCCGGGTGCGGCGGCGGTGACCGTCGTGAAGGGGGAGTCGAGTTCCGGGAAGAGCGCCGTCGTCGACGCGTGCGCGCTGACCGCCCGCGCCAACGGATTCGACGTCATCCGCATCATGCCCACACGCGACGTCTACGACACGAAAGCATTGCGTGAGGTGCTCGAGGCGCAGATCGCCGCTCTCGGCGGGGCGGTCGACGAGGGGAGCCCGGGGAGCGCCGAGGGTTCGCTGCCGACGGACGGTCCGGATCAGGTCATGAGCCCGGAGCTCGTGCGACAGCTCGGCGAGTTCCAGCAGTCGGAAGCTGCGCCCGCAACGTCGGGAGCGGAACCCCTCGGGCCGGGCGCGGGTTTCGATCCCTGGTCGCCGAACAGGAAGCCTGACCGGGCGGACACCACGTCACTCCTCCAACAGGTCCGTGACCAACTCGTGGACCTCGCCCGTCGGCGCCCCGACGGCGTCACCGTCGTGATCGACGCCGTGCAGTCCTTCCACGAAATGCCTGAACTGATCGAGACGGTCGTGCGGCCCTCGCTGCGACCGGACATGAATGTGCCGCTCAGGATCGTCGTCGTGGCGCTCGACGACACCTTCACGGGCACGCTCAGGACGAACGAGTCCGACAGGATGTCCCGGATCGGCGTCACGTCGAACCCCACAGAGAGTGCCGCCGAGCTCGCCGAACTCTTCCTGTGCAAGGACTGGGCCGACCACCCCATGCCGGAAGCCTGGGAAAATCACCGGGAAGCGTTCTCCCAGGAAGCCCGCAGCATCCATCGGCAGATCGGGCGTGGCGACTCCGTCCAGGTGCTCGAGCGGCTCAGGGGCGCTTATCACACCACGCGAAGTGATCACGGCCTCTCGTGGTTCCCGCCCGGCGCTGACCCGTGAGCGCGGAACCGGTCGATCCGCCCGAGCGGTCCCCGGCCGAGCAGATGCGGACGACCCTGGCGCGATGCGCGGTGGTGTCGACCTTCGACGACGCCATGTACCAAAAGTTGCGGGTGGTGGGCGGGCCACAGGTCGAGGACCTGACGGCGAATGGCGTCGTCCAGCAGTTGCCCGGGGCGAAGAGGCGCTTCCGGGTTCCGCACGCACTGCGCCGCGCGGCGTGGACGGCAGCCAACTGGCGGGTGGAGAAGGACGGGTCGCTGCCCAGCGCCGCCGTCAGCGTCGCGCGGGACATGCAGAAGTGGTGCCGGGACAACGACCGGCCGGTGGAGCGGCTGCGGCTGCTGCTGCAGGTCGACCTCGGTGAGGCCGTCCCCCTGTTCGTCGACGAGTTCGCCAGGCGGCGCGAGGAGCGTGACGGCGCAACCTGCGCGGCGCTCGTCTCCGTGGTGGAGGACGCATTGGCGGGCGGTGTCGCGCTGCCGGCGGACCAGCGGGCCATCCTGGAGTCCCAGGTCGCGGAGTTCCGGGCCGATCTGGGTGTGCTCGAGCTGGGCCGGCGGCGCCACCACGACAAGGACACCTACCTGTCGCGTCCCCGGCTGCAGGACGAGATCACCGCCCATCTAAAGAACGACGATCCGGTACTGGTCACCGGGTCGGCCGGGCAGGGCAAGACCACGCTGCTCACCTGGCTGGTGGAGCAGCACGTCGACGGCGTGCTGAGAGGTAGGCGCCGGTACACCGCGTGCGCCGTGCTCGACCTCGACGCGGACCATCCCGCGCTGGAGCTGATCGACCACCCGGTGCTGGCGCTGCTGGAGATCGCGCACCAGATCGGCAGCCAGGTCGTCGGGGGCGGCCCATTCGCCGCGATGGCCGCGCGGCAGCCCGCGATCCGCCTCAAGGCCGGCGCCCCCGGGTTCGACGACGACGGCGAGACGGTGCGCACCCGCGGCGAGTTCGTCGCGGCCCTGCGCACGAGCGCGGCCGCCGAACGACCCGTGCTGGTCGTGCTCGACACGTTCGAGGACGCGATGCTGCACGTCCGCGACAAGGCCGAGAAGCTGCTCGGCGTGCTCGACCACATTCTGGCGGAGGAGCCCGCCCGGCTGCGGCTGGTCGTGTCGGGGCGGGCCCCGGCCGACGGCGACACCGTGAAGGCGGCGCTGCGCAGCGCCGAGCCGGTGGAGGTCGGCCCGTTCACCCGCGACGAGACGCACGCGTTCCTGACCGCGCGCTGGGCGGGGAAGCCGGTCGTCCGGCCGACGGCGCTGGCCGACGTCCTGTTCGACAAGACAGGCGGCACGCCGTGGGACCTCGCCCTGGGCGCCGTGACCGTCGCCGCCGACCCGGGGATCACCCCCGCGGCCCTGCGCGCGCTGGACATCGAGGCGGTGTGGGCGGCCGACCGCGTCCTGAACCGCATCCGCGAACGCGACCTGCGGTGGATCGTCCTGCTCGGCACCCTGACCCGGCGGCTCGACCCCGACCTGGTCACCGACGTGCTCCGCCCGGCCGCGGAACGGATCGCCCGCGAGGTGACGCCATTGGCGAAACAGCGCCCCGAACGGTTCCGCGGGAGCACCCCCCTGCGCCCCGGCGCCGACCTGTGGCGCGACCTCGACCGGTACCGGGGGTCGGAACGGACGTCATGGGTGCGGACCGACCCGGACGCGGAACCCCCCGACGTCGTCACGCTCGACCCGCACCTGCGCAGGGCCCTGGGCCGGGTGGCCGCGAGCGGGCACCGGGTCGCGGACGTGCACAGCGCGCTCGCCGCCCGCCTGGACCGCCGGGCGGCCGAGCGCGGACCGGGATGGTTCACCGACCTGAGGGACGCGCTGTTCCATCACGCCCGCTCCACCGGAGAGGTCGACGGCGCGCGCTGGCGCGATGCGGCGGCGGCCGCCCGGAAGGCCGGGCGGCCGGACTGGACCCTCGCCCTGGTCGCCGACCTCCTCGGCGGTCCCGATCCCGCCGGCGGGGACGTCACGGTGCCCGACGACGTGCTCGCCGAGGCCCGCCGGGAGCGGGCCTGGGCCACCAGCCGCGTAGCGCGCCGTGGCGGATCCGGCCGCTGGGCCGCGGTCGAGGACGACCTGAACACGGCGGGTGACCGCAGCTGGTTGAGCTACGCGGCCCTCGCCGCGGTGGCGGTGCACGAGCAGGACTTCCCCCGGGCGGTGCGCCTGGCGGTCAGCGCGCGGGCCGGGGCGCCCGACGCGGCCGACGTCCGCGAGCTGCACCTCGTCGAGGCCGACGCGGCCCGCGGGACCGGCGCCGTCGAGGCCGAGCGGGTTGCGCTGACCGCCGCACTGGCCGCGGCGCCGGGCGACCGCGACCGCGCCGACGTGCTGGGCCGGCTCGTCGAACTCGACCTGCGACGGGGTGATCCGGACGCGGCGGACGCCGCGGCGCGGCGCCTGCCCGACGGCGACCGGGCGCGGTGGGCCGCTCGGATCGCCCTGGACAGCGGGCTCCCCGCGGTCGCCCTGACCCGCACCCGGGACGGCGCGTTCGCCCCCGAACGGGTGGCGGCCCTGGTGGCGGTCGGGCGTGCGGCGGCGGGACGCGAGCTGTGCGACACCGAACTCACCGAGCTACGGCGTGCCGCCCGGCCGGACGTGGCCCAGCGGCACGCCGCGGCCACCGTCCGGGCCGCGCGCGGGGCCGCGCACGCGGCGCTGCTCGCCGTCGACGCCGCCGAGGCCGACCTGGCGGCCGCCGCCCGGGAGTTCCGCCGGCTCGGCGACCAGGCCGCCGCCCTGGCCGCCGGTGAGCGGCTCGCCCGCCTGTACCTGCGGGACATCGGCGATCTCCGGGCCGCGCAGGAACAGCTCGCCCTGCTCGGGCGGACCGCCGGCGCCCCGGGATCGCCGTCCTGGATCCGGCACCGCCTGCTGCGGGCCGAGCTGGCGCACCGGCGGGAGGACACCGCCGGTGCCGAGGACCTGATCCGAGCCGTGTCCGCCGTCGTGTTCCCGGCCGCCGTCGAGCGAGCGGACGGTCGGGCACCGCGGGAGGTGCCGGCTCCGCTGCGCGTGCGGGTCGGCGTCGCGGCTCTGGCGTTCACCGCCGACCCCGGCGAGTGGCCCGCGCGGCTGGCCGCCGCGCTGCGCGCCGTCCCGCATCCCGGCGCGCGGCTGGTCGCGCTGCGCGACGCCGCCCTGATCCCGACCGGGCGCCTCACCCCGGAGCTGGTCGACGGCATCCCGGGCGACGACATCCTGGGCGACGACATCCTGGGCGACGACATCCTGGGCGACGACATCCTGGGCGACGACATCCCGGGCGGGGCGGAGTCCCGATCCACGGACCTACCCGCCGACACCGGCTGGCGACAGCTGCGGCTGGCCGAGGTCCTGCGCGCTGGCGGCCGGACGGCCGAGGCGCTCGCCGCCGTCCTGGGCGCCCGCCGAGCCCTGGACGACTCCGCCGGCCTGGACTGTCTCGCTGCGGTCCTGCGGATCGCGCAGGCCAGCGAGCCGATCGGCCGCGCGGTGCTGAGCCGAGTCGACCGGCGCCGGCCCGGCCGGGACGGCTCACGGCTGCTGCGGGCGGCGTACCTGAGCACGCTCGTCGACCTGAGGGCCACGCGCCGGCTGGGCCGGCCGGGGTGGCTCGCCGCGGCGTGGAACGGTGACGCCGACCTGCTCGACGAGGCCATGGACCTGCTCGCCCCGTGGAGCGGCGGCTCGACCCGCGTCACCTCCTGGCATCTGCGGCTCCACCGGCAGCGGCGGGCCCGCAGCGCGTTCTGGAACAGGGCCGAGCTCGACCGGCTGATCCGGCGGACCGAGGTGGCCCTGGGGTATGCCGCCGGCGAGCCGGAACCGGCCCGGGCCGACGACCCGGACCCGCGGCTGGTCGTCCGGTTCGCCGACCAGGGTGGGCCGTTGACCGTCCGGGCCGGCCCCGACGGCGAGGAGGTCCGGCTGGAGACGGGAAGCCCGGTCGTCCTGGCGCTGCGCCGGCCCGGCGGCGGCCGCGACGCCCTCGCCGCCGCGCTGCGCGGGCTCGTCACCGACCCGGCGGACCCCGCCCGCGACCTCGCCCGCGACGTGGACCCCGAACCGCTGCCCACCCCAGTGGCCGCGCCGGGCGAACGCGATCTCGCGATCGTCACCGGCGCGGGCCCGGCGGCGCAGCTGCCGTGGGAGCTCGCGCTGTCCGACGGCGCGGAGCCCGCCCCGGGTCGGTGCGTCTACCGCGACCACGCCCCGACCGACGGCCGGGTCGAGATCCGGGTGCTGCAGGAAACCCTCGACACCCTCGGCCACGACGTCGGACCCCTCGACGGCGACCTCGGACCGGTCACCCGGGACGCGGCGCGGGCGTTCGGCGCGGCCCAGGGCCGACTGACCGAGGTCGACCCGCTGCTCTGGCGAGCGGTCCGCGAGGTGTCCCGCGCCACCCCCGACCGCCGCGGCACGGTCCGGGTCGTCGACCGCGTCGCCGGGTGGGCCCCGGACGACCCGGACGAGCCGGTGCCCGACGTCCTGCACCTGCGCTGCGGTGTCGAGGACGGCGCCGAGGATCCTGGGCCGGCCCGGCTGCGGTTCCCCGACGGTGCGCTCACTGTCGCCGAGGTCGGCGCCGTGCTGCGGCGGGCGACGGCGCGCCGACGGCGCACCCCGCAGATCGTGCTCGACGTCCTCGGCACCGACGACACCGGCCGGAACGTCGACGGCAGGAACATCGACGGCAGGAAAAGCGACGGCAGGAACAGCGACGGCGAGGAGCTGCTGCGCCGGCTGCTGCTGCGCAACGCGTTCGCGGCGGCGCTCGTCGAGTCGGGCGACGCCGTGGCGGTGCTCGCGACCGGGCTCGCCGTCCCCGAGGTCGCCACACGATGGGACGTCGCGCTCGGCGAGTGGCTGCGTGCCGGCCCGACACTGGCCGATGTCGCCGCGGCCGTGCGGCACGCCGAGTACCCGGCGGGCGCCCGGCTCGCCGAGCGGCTGCCGTGGCGGGCCACGGCCCTGTTCACGGGGGTGCGGCCGACCCGGCTGCCGACGGTGTGGCGGCCATCGCGATAGAGGCGCACCACCGGACCCGCAGTCCGGGGTCGCCGACGTGGACGTAGCCCACACTGTCGAGGTCGAGACCCACCGGGCGGGCGGCCCGCCGCGTGCGGAGGACCTCCGCCGGCGGCTCTCCCCGGGACAGCACCTCCTCGACGAACGCGCTCCGGAGGCGCCGCGCCGACTGTCCCCGCAGGTTCCACAGCGGGGCGACCACCGCACCGGCCCCGATCCGGACGAACGCGGCCGCCATCCCGTCGACCTCACCGCCGGGCGCCGACGCGTCGTGGCGGCCCAGCCGGCAGCCGTTGAGCACCGCGAACCGGACCGGGGTGCCCGCGCAGCCCTCGACGTCACCCGGCGCGAAGTGCTCGTCGGGCTCGTCGAGGACGAGCCCCCGCGCGGTGCCGTGGGTCTCGGTGATCAGCAGGTCGGGTCCGTCGGCGGCGGTGAGACGGTCCCGGATCTTCTGCCGTCGGGCGGGGATGTGCTCGGCCGCGAAGTCGCGCCGCAGCACGTCGGACTCCGCAAGCGGTGCACCGACGACCCCGACGCGGCTTAGGTCGAGCGTGGCCGGCGGGGGCCGGCGCAGGTCCGTGCCGTGCAGCAGCGGCCACACCCCGACGGTCGCCTGGTCGCCCAGCAACGGCCCGGCGTCGTGGAGCCAGGGCACCGGCACCCGGGCGAGCGTCCAGGGCACGGTGAGCACCTCGCTGAAGATCAGCAGGGTCGGGGCGCGACCGGCCCGGCCGACGTCGCCGAGCATGTTCCACAGCAACGGCGGGACGGCGTTGCGGACCAGACGCGCCAGGTGGTGCAGGTAGCCGGCCATGTGGATGCCGCCCCCACCGCGTGGCGCCCGGTCCTCCAACGCCTCCAACGTCCGGTCGAGCAACCGGACCACGCCGACCGGCACCGTCGTCTCGGCGGTCCCCACGCACTTCCCGGCCCGCCACAGCGTCCAGTGCAGGGTGTCCGGGTCGACCCGCACCACGTCCGCCTCGACGTCGATCGGGACACCGCCGGCCACCGGCAGCCGGCGCGGGACGGCGGTGGGGCCGTGGCCGTCGGGTGAACCGTGGCGGTCGGACGGACGGGGGTCGCCGGGTGGGCCGGGCCGGATCGGGATCCGCCGGGTCGCCTTGCCCACGCTGCGCGCGCCGATGCGGTAGTCCACCGACACCAGGCAGTACCCGGCGCGGCCGGCCCGGACGTGCACGACCTCGACGGGGACCGGGGTGCTCCGCGCGACCCGCAGGACCCGGGTGGCACCGTCGGTCACGGTCCCGTTGGCCACGGTCACGGTGATCGTCAGGTCGAACGCCGCCGGCTGGGCGGGGATCGCGCCCAGGTCGGGCGCGGCCCGCTGCGGCGCGGTGGTGAGCCCGACCTCGACGGGGAACTCCTCGTCCGGCCGGACCGGGCTCGGTGTCTCGAACAGCGGGAAGAGTTCGTCGACGGGGGCCTGCTCGGCGGCCGGTCCGGGCGGTGGCGCGGCCCGGTACCGCTCCGGGCGGGTCGCCCGGATCAGGTGGTAGAGCGCGACGTCGGGCGGGTCGGCCGCCGGAACGCGGCCCAGCCGCGGCGCGGCCCGCTTCAGCTGGTGGAGCACGGCCGCGTGACGGTCCGGCGGCACCGGCCCGGCCAGGGCGTCCGCGGCGAGACGCAGCACGAACCGCGGGTGCACGAGCCGGAGCAGGCCGTCCACCCAGGGGGCGTAGGTCGGGTCGAGGTCGGCGATCCTGGTGTCGGGCAGCAGGGCGAACACCGGCGGCCCGGTGCCGGAGAGGGCCGCGCGGACGCGGCGCAGCTGCCTGGCCGCGGCGTCGAGCCGGCGCCGCGGTTCTCCCCGGCCGGCCGCGACCGCGAGGTCGTCGACGAGCGCGGCCAGCAGGCCGGGCGCGAGGTCGGCGGGCAGCCGGGAGAGGCGGGCGCGCAGCTCGGGCGCGAGCGCGGGGGCGTAGAGCCGGGCGGTGACCTCGGCGACGGTGGCGTCGATCTCCGCGACGTCCTCGGCGTCGCGCTCGGGGACCTCCCCTCCCTGGTTCGCGCCGCCCTGGTTCGAGTCCCCGTCCCCGTCCGCGTCGGGCGGACCGACCGGCAGTTCCGCCAGGGCGTCACGGGCGTCGCGGGCGCCGGCCCCCGCACCCTCGGCGAGGATGTGCAGGAACTCGACGTCCGCCGGCCGCAGCAGCACGCTCTCCTCCTTCACGGCGCCCGCACGTAGGTTTCCACCCGGCGGTTGCGCTGCTGCTCCGCATCGGAATCGTTCGAGCTGGTGGCGGGGCGTTCCCCGAACCCCCGCGGCTCCACGGTCACCCGGTCGTCCGGGCGGTCCAGGCCCAGGCGGTTCCGGAGCCCGTCGGCGACGCGCTCGGCTCGCTCGTCGGACAACCTCTGATTGTCCTCGGCGGTCCCGCGGTCGTCGGCGAACCCGGCGAGCCGGATCCGCGTCCCCGGCGGGAGTCCGGGCACCAGCGCGGCGAGGCGCTCCACGAGGGTGTCCAGGGCCACGTCCTCGTCGATCGGCACCGTGGCACCGGAATCGAACCGTACGGCGTAGTCCACGACCTGGAAGCCGAGCCGGAACTCGCACACCGGGCCGTCGAGGCACGGCGCGGCGGGCTCGTCGACGGTCTCCGGCGGGGCGAACCCGGCCGCCCCGACGACATCGCGCGCCCGGGGCGACCTGACGAAGTCGAGGAAGGCAGCCACGCCCGGGGAGAGGAGGGTGGGCGGGCGGAGGGTGAGCGACCGGGACAGCGGGGACTCCCCGCGGCCGATCGCCGGGGCCGAGGTGTCGAGGGCCAGACCCGCGGCGTCCAGCAGACCCAGCGGGGCGACGCCCGGCTCGTCGGCCGCGGCGGAGCCGAGCAGCCCGACCGACCCCGGGGTGGTCGCCACTGCTTCGGCCAGCTCGGGGCCGTCCGGGGCCCGGCGCACGGCGTCGCACAGCGCCGCACCGCCCAGCAGCTCGCGGGTGACGACGTCGTCGCCGGCGACGTCGTCGGGAACGAACACGGTCACCGGGCCGGTTCCGCCGCTGCCCTCCGGCCAGCTGCGGACACGGCAGGTGAGCAGATCCCCCAGCACGGTGACGGCGAGCGGTTGCAGGCTGCTGTCGTCCGGCACGACCGCCACCACCGCGTCCCGGGCGACGACGACGTCATCGGGGGCCGGGGACGCGGGCGGCCGGTGACCCGCCACGATCAGGGTCGGGTCGGTCGGCCGGGCGAGATCGGCGGCGAACGTGCCGGTAGACCGGATCTCGACGACGACCCGCCGGCCGTCGACGGCACCGGTGATGCGCCGCGGCCCGTCCCGGCCCGGGGAGGCGAGCTCGTCACCGTCCTGCTCGGTGAGGTACGCCCGGACAAGGTCCGGGAGCAGCCGGTCGGCGAGCACCGGCGCGCCGGCGATCCGGATGACGTCGAACGACTCCCGGTCCGGCGCGACGTCCGGGACGGGGTCGCGCGGCCCGGCCGCGCAGGCGGCCAGCAGGACGAGCCCGGCGCACCAGGCACCGGCGGCACGGCGGGTCACGGAAACACCCGCACTGGGGCGCCGTCGAGCGCGGAGATGATCCACAGCGCGGGCCCGGCCCGGGCCACGTCCTCGGGAAGGGAACCGGCCGGCACCGGGTCGCCGACCCGGCCGTTCGCGTCCACGTGCACCACGCCGTCGGGGCGGCGCACCGCCACCCACACCCCACCGCGGACCGGGTCGGCGGTCATGCCCCGCACGGTCCCCGGCGTCCGGACGAGGTCGGGCTCACCCTCCCCGACGCGCCACAGCCCGCGGGCCGGCGGATCGGTGACGACCGCCCCGGTGCCCACCGGGAGCACCTGCTCGGGGGCCCCCTCGGGGCGCAGGGGGAACCGCTCCAGCGGTGCACCGGACGCCAGGTCCACCAGGAGCACCTCGTTCGGGTCACGCAGCAGCACCCACGCCCGGTCGCCAGCCACCGCGACGTCCGTCGGTGACCCGTCGGCGGGCAGCGGCACTTGCCGCGGCGCGGCTCCCGGGGCGTCGACGACCACCAGCGCCTGGTCGTCGGGCAGCGTCGCGACACAGCCCCGCTCCGTCGCGGCGACGACGCCCGGCCGGCCACCGGCGGGGACCGGGTCGGCCGCGTCCCGCGTGTCCGGGTCGACCTCGACAAGCGCGTCCGGGGTCTGGACGGCGACGCACAGGGCGTCGCGGGCCGGGGAGGCGGCGATGTCGACCACCCGGCCGGGCACCGGAACCGGCTCGGCGTCGCCCGTCGGGCCCACCGCCACGATCCCGGCCGCACCGGCGGCGTACAGGGTGTCCCCCACCGCCGCGAGGGCGACCGGTCCCGCGACGACCGGCGCGTCAGGGGCCACGACAGGCTCCGGCGGATCCGGCTGGTTCGTCACCAGGTACGTGACACCGAGGGCGACGCCGGCGACAGCGGCGGCGGCAACGGCCACGCGGTTCGCCCGACGCCGCCAGCGCGGGATCGGGCCGGGGGCCGGCTCGTTCGAGATCGTCGTGTTGACGGGAACCGTCGCAGCCACCAGAGCCGCGGCGAAGGCCCCCGGGGTGTCCGGTCGCAGCGCGGGCTCTGGGGCCAGCGCCTGCCGCACCGTCGTGCGCAGCGGCTCCGAGAGGTCGTCGATGCGGGGCTCGGCGCGCTCGTCGTCGGGGAACGTCGGTTCGCCGGTGACCAACGGGTGGACAAGGCAGGCGAGGGTGAACACGTGGGAACGAGCGGTCGGTACCGCTTCGGGGTGGTCGAGTTCGGGAGCCCGGCAGCGGCGGGCCTCGGGATCGGTGCCCGCACCGTGCGCCCCGAGAACGACGCAGGAAGGGCGGTTCATGCTGTCCCACACGCGCAGGATGCGGTAGGGAGCCAGCGCGCGGTGCGGCCCGGCGGGACCAAGGTGGATCTCCGCGACCTCCCGCAGCACCACGGCCGCCTCGTGTTCGCTCAGCGTGCCCAGCTTCTCGATCCGGGGGAACCACTGCGTCCTCTCCCGTGGGTGCGCCCACAGGTCCGGCAGGGGGCGCCCCGGTTCGCGGGGAAGCACCTCGACCGCACGCATCTCGCCGCGGCGGTGCTCCAGGTAGACCGTCCCGGGCGCGGGCCGGACCCGCCACCGCCACCGCCCGCCGGGAGGGTGGTGGACAAGCGTGCGCCTCATCCCCCACGCCCACCCAGGAGATATCCGGCGAGGAACAGCAGGGCGCCGCCGACCGCGGACCCGAGGACGGCCACGGAGCGGTAGTACCACCACCTCCGCAGCCGGGCGAGCAGAGGCGCACCGTTCCCGGGCAGCGGCGGCTCGACCAAGGCGTCCAGGAAGCGCGTCCCGAAGGCCAACCGGAATCGCCGCGACACGCCGGCCGCGCGGGCGAAGTCCCACGCGCCCCGACACATCCCCCACGGCGCCACGTACGCTAGATCGGCCAGCTCGCGAACGTTGCCCGGACGGCGCAGCCAACCACCGCCCGAGCCGTAGTGGAACTCGAGGATCTGGCGCAGCGCGTCCTCGTGGTGGGGGGTGTCGACCCAGACACGTTGCAGCTCCAGCCAGCCCCTCGGCGCCCCTCGGGCTGCTGAGGCCCGGCGCCACAGGGTGTCGCGCCTCCGTTCGCGGCGGCGCTCGGTGCGTATGCGCGCGATCAGGTCCGCGACCTCGCATGGCAACGCCGGGTCCGGTGGCCGGGGAACGGTGTCGGGGACCAGCGGCATCCGCATCGTGGCTGCGATGTCCGCAGCGGTTGCGCCCGCCGGTGCGGCCGCGCCGGCGCGGGTGTCGCGGTCACCGCCGCCGTCCCTGTCGTGGTCGGCCCGAGCGGCGTGCCCGGCCTCGTCGAGACGCCGGTCGCGATCGACACGGCCAATCCCACGCCCCTCACGGTCGCCGGGCCGCTTCGGCGGTTCGGCCCCGTGCACGGGCCCCGCCTCGTTCGCGCGGTCGACGGCGTCGTCGTCCGGTGGTGCCGGGTCCGGGCCGACGGGGCCCGCCGGAAGTCCCCTCGCGTCCGGGCGGACGGCGGGGCTGGGTTCCGGGAGCGAGCTGGGGATTCGGCGCGGCTGACGCACCTCCTCCAGCCGGGCGACGCGCGCCGCTGGTTCGCCGGCCGGGCCGAGGGTGCGCTCGATCCACCGGGCGTAGCTGTCCAAGCCGGACAGCCGCTCCTTGCCGTAACGGTCGAGGAGGAACCCGGCCAGCTCGTCCTGAGGGCCGCGGACGGCCGCGTCGATCCGCGTGTGCTCTCCGGCTTCGATGTCGTGGGGCCACGCCGGCAGGAACACCAGCGCGGGCAGGCCAGGTCGGCCGCGGCTGTTGTCGTCGCGCTCGGTCTCGGAGTAGGTCAGCGGCAGGGCGTCGCCCAGCACCGGCCGCAGCACCCGCCGCACCAGGTGGACGACCGATGGGATGGCCGCCGACGGGGTGCCGACCACGGCCACCGGGTGGCCCACCCCGGCGAGCAGCGCGGCCACCACCGGCCGGGCGGCGTCGTACCGGTCGGCGGCGGCGTCGTCCCATCCCGCGATCGACGACGTCCGCACGTCGAGGTCGTCGACGGTCAGCGCGCGGGCCTCGACCACGTCGTTGGTGTCGCGGAAACGGAAGTAGGGCGCACGGTCCGCGAGCTGGTCGCGGGAACCGACGAGGGCGACCGAGGAGTTGCGCCCTTCGTTGGTGCTCGGGAGCCGCCGCAGCAGCACGGCCCCCTGCGGGAACTCCAGGTAGGAGGTGGCCGCGACCGGCCCGGTGAGCCCGTAGTGCGGCGCGAGTCGCCCGTGCCAGGCGTCGACGGTGGCGTAGTCGTCACCGAACGACGAGTGGCGCACGCCCATCCCCTGTCCGGGATCGAGGCCGAACACGATCCGGTGCACCAAGGGCTCGGGCCTCACGCCGGCTGCTCCGGCAACAGGCCGGCGGCGTGCAGCACCGCCGCGAGCGGGCCGAGCACCCGCACCGACCGCACCCCCCGCGCGAACCGGCCCTCGTCGGTGGGCGCCGACCCGGTGGCCGAGACGACGTGCAGCGAGCACGAGGTCCGGGCGACGATCTCCAGCAGCTTGGTCGCCCCGCGTTGCTCCAGCCACGCGTAGACGTCCCGGCTCTCCGCGTGCAGCCGCTCCGCGGTCGGCGGCTGGTCCGGGGCCCGCAGCCAGCGGTCGATCGGTTCGGTGTACCGCTCGGCGTCGGCCTTGGTGAGCACCAGCGCGGCTGGGGGCAGCCCGCCATGGCGCGACTGCAGCACGTCCAGGCCGCCGTCGATCCACTCGTTGCCGCGCAGCGTGACCGCGTCCACGCCCTCGACGAACAGGACGGCGCTGGTGGCGACGAGGAACTCGGAAGGGGTCGCGTCGCCGCGGCGCACGAAGTCCTCGCCCACCAGGTCGTAGAGGACGAGCGTGCGGCGGGTGCCGTCGGGCAGGTCCAGCTGGACGGCGTCGGCGAAGCCACGGGCGCCGGCGCGGGTGCCCGGCAGCCGCTGCCCACCACGGAAAGGGTTGAGCATTGTGCGCTCGAACAGTGAGTGCTGGCGCCGGTCGATAGGCCCCGCGTAGGTCAGGCCGTGGGCGAGACCTGCCCCGTCGAGCAGCTCGGCCAGCATCGCGACCAGCAGGTGGGTCTTGCCCGACTCGGGCCGACCGACCAGGCCGATCACGATCGGCGGGTGCTGGGTGCTGTACTCGGTCGGCAGGTAGTGCGGGTCGTTGCCCCCCCGGGGGCAGGCGACGTAGGACGCGCGGCGACGCACGTCGCGCAGCGGCCCGGACAGGGTGGAGAGGTCGAGCGGGCGGTAGCGCGACTCGCCGGTGACCCACTCGTACACGTAGGTGGGGTCGGGTTCCAGCGTGATCGTATTGTGGCACACCGGGCAGATCACCGAGGTGACCGACGTGGGTGTCCGCGGGGCGGCGTCGGGACGGATCGGTCCGCTCATCACGCCCCCGCCCGGAGCGCGAACACGACAACGAGGACCGCGGCGACGACCAGCACCGCCGCCACCAGCCACGCCACCCCCATGTCGCCGGCGCCGCCCCCGCGGGACCGGGGCCGCTCCGGCCGCTCGCGCACCGCGGCCGGGCGGGGCCGCGGTGACCGCGGGTCGGTCGGCGGCTCGGCGTCCACCGGCCGGGCCGGAGCCACTCCGCGCAGGTCGTCGAACCGCCGGCGAGCGGCGTCCAGCGCACCGGTGTCGGCCCGCGGCGACGCCACCGCGACCGGGGCCGGCAGCCGGGTCAGCACCTCCGCGGCCGAGGGTCGGTCCTCCGGGCGCGCGGCGAACACCCCGTCGACCGCGGGGATCAGCCAACCGAGGGAATGCACGTCGTCGGCTCTGACCGCACCCGCGCGGGCGTCGGCGAACGCGACGGCGAGCAGGTCGACCGCGGCGCGGACGTCGTCACCGGGGTGGGCCGGGCGGCCGTCGGCCCGGCGGGGCTCACCGACGGCCACCGCCCGCTCGAACGTCACGACCTGCACCGCGCGCCCGGCGCCGGGCTCGACGGTCAGCGCCTCGAGGTCGACCGCCCCGTGCACCAGGTCGGCCGCCGCTACCTCGGCGAGCGCGGCGAACACCCCCGCCGCGAACCGGTGCTGATCGGCACCGATGAGCCGCGGGACGACGGTGCGGGCGGGAGCGCCGCGATGCTCCGCGACGGCGACGAAGGGGTCGGCGCCGTCGACGTCGTAGGCGACGATCCGCGCGGCGCCGGGCGGGTGACCGGTCCCGTCCGGGTCGGGCCGGTAGCGGCGGACCAGCCGCACGAGGGCGCGGATCTCGTCGTCCAGGGCGCGCTCGGCGGCGGCGTCCGCGTCCTCGGGCAGGCGGCGCACCACCAGGCGCCGCCCGTCGGTCAGGCGCACCCGGCTGGTGCGCAGCAGCGAGCCCGGCAGCGCGAGCGGCTGCTCGTCGAGGACCGACAGCTCCTGCTGGGCCCCGGTCACCGGGTGGCGCCCTCGCCACCGGACGGGGACGGCCGCGGCACCGGTCATGGGACGTCCCCCGCCGTCGCGCCGGATGTCGGCTGGGTGAACCGCACGCTCCCCCGCCGGAGCGGGACCAGACGCAGCAGCCCGGCCACGTCCGACGTCGACACCAGGACGTCGTCGGTCGGCCCGTCGACCGCGGTGCGCACGGCGGCCGGCGCGAAGCGCAGGACCTCGATGGAGCGCCAGTCCGGGTCGAGCGCCCGCAGCTCGTGCCGGCCGCACAGCTGGGTCATCGGCACCCGCGGCGAACCGGTGAGCAGGCGCCGCGCCGCGCCGGACTGCTGCCACACCCCGGCGGTGAGGCGGGCCCGCGCGGTGGGGTCGACCACGACCGGCGGCGGGAGGTGCAGGCTGCCGCGGCCGATGTAGGCGTCGTAGGCGAAGGCGAGCTCAGCCGTCGGCGACGGGCCGGAGGCGGGGCCGGCGACCAGCGGTGCGCCCGCGGCGACGTCGTCGAAGCTCGGTTCCAGGGCGGCGACCGCGACCGCGGCGAGATCGGCTCGCACCACCTCCGCCACCCGGAACCCGGGCGTCGCCGACCCGGGCCGGTCACCGTCGGGCTGATCCCGGTCGGTCCCGTCCTGGTCGAGGCGCTCCTGGTCGCGGCGTTCCTGGTCGAGCCGGTCGGCCCACACGCGGTAGGTGTCCGCGATGTCGGTGAGCCCAACCGCCAGCAGGGCCGCCGCCTCGGACACGCGGACGCGGCCGAGGGCCTGACGGTACGGCCCGGCGAGGGTGGCGTCGACGATCGCAGTGAGGCGCGCGTCGACGTCCGCCGCGTCGTCGAGCGGCACCGCGTCGAACCAGCGCGTCACGACGGTGTGCCAGGTCGCTCGGGTGGCGGCGACCGCGACCAGGACGAGCACGGCGGCGAGCACGATCGCGACCGGGACCGAGACCCCGGCGAACGTCCGAGTGAGCAGCAGGCCCCCGACGAGGACGCCCACGACGGCCGCGAGCGTCACGATCGACACCGCCGCCAGGTCGCCCGTCGGGACCCGTCCGGTGCGCGGCAGCCGGGCCACGAGCAGCCCGGCGCACAGCACCCACACCAGGGTGAGCGCGACTCCGCCCCCGATCCCGACGGACGGGAGCGCCGCCGCAACCGCCGTCGTCACCAGCGCGGCGGCGCCGAGGGCGGCCCCGGTCGCGGCGGACAGCCTGCTGTCGGGCGCCCCGCCGAGGCGGGCGCCGTCGGTGTCGAGGGCGAGCACGTCGGTGCGCGCCCGGGCCACCGGCGCCTCACCGTGCTCGCGCGCCGTCGCACGCAGGGCCGCCGCGACCTGCGGCAGTGACGAGCCCGCGGTCAGCGCCTCGGTGACGGCCGCGCGCAGGCCCTCGGCGACGGCGGCGTCGTCGACGGGTACGGGTGCGGGCAGGCCGGAGACGTCACCGGACCGGCCCTCCACGCGGGCCTGGAGACCGGTGAGCAGGTGCGCGGCCCGGTCCCGGTGCGCCGCGACGGCGGCATCGGCCGCGGCGAGCAGGCGCGGCACCCCGGCCGGTGCCACGAACGGCGCGGCCGGGCCGCGGAGCCTGGCGACGGCGGCGCCCGCCCGGGCTAGCGCGCGCCGGCTGCTCTCCCGCGTCGCGGCGAGCGCCGGCTCGGTGGGGACCAGGGCGGTCACCGCCACCGGCAGCGTCGTCGAAGGCAGGGGCAGGGCGGGGGCGCCCCCAGGGACGGGCCCGGCGGCGAGGGCCCGCAGCGCGATCGCCTGAGCGGAACGCAGCTCACCGACCCCGCCGGCGGCCCGCACCAGCTCGATCGCGGGAGACGCGGTGCGGTAGGGCATCGCCCCGAGCCGGGCCAGCAGCGCGTCGAAGACCTCGGGCGAGCCCAGCACCCCGAGCAGGTGGTCGAGACCACCGACGCGCGCGTCCGACCCGACGTCCGACCCGAGGTCCGACCCCGCCGCCCAGCGCACCCGCCGGTCGCCGCCGACCCACAGCGTGCCCCAGGGCGGCGTGACCGCGGCCGACTGGCGCAGCTCGAAGCGGCCTCCGGCCCGGTCGACGGCCCCGACGGCGACGCACACGGCGTACCGGACGGCCGTCGCGGCCCGGACGAACCACGGATGCAGGTCCACCAACTCCGCCGCGCCGGCCACGATGATCAACCGGTCGTCGGGGGCCCGGTCGGCCAGGTCCAGGTGCGACGCCCCCAGCAGGACGTCCCGCTCGGGCGCGCCGGCGCGCAGGTCGACGACGTCGACGGGCCGGTCAGCGGGTTCCGGCACGGCGGGTCCACTCGTACAGGGCCGCCAGGTTGTCCTCCACCGGGTCGACGACGGTGAACTCGCGCTGCAGCGCGGCCGGGAGGGTCTCGGTCCAGAACTCGCGCAGCAGCTCCAGGCGCCGCCGTCGGCCGGGTCGCCCCTCGGCGAGCTGCGCGTCGATCCGCTCGCGCTGGTCGTCGGCGGCGTCGAGCAGCGCGACGAACACGGCATGCGGTGGTCGGGGGCGTCCCGTGACGCCGGCCGGCACCGTCCGGACCAGCTCGGCCGCGAACTGCCGCCGGATCGGTTCGTTGTCGGCGAGCACCCACTCCTCGTAGGCGGACAGGACGCTGCCCCAGCTCGACAGGTCGCCGAAGGGGGTCAGGCGCAGCTCCATCCGCACCCCCGCCTCGTTGAGCGCGACGACGATGCCCTTCGGGGAGTCGATCGTCCCGCCGGTCGGGGTGATGCCCCCGTTCCACGCCGCGCAGAGCAGGTGGTGCAGCATCCGCACTCGGTCCTCGTGGTTGGCGGCGAGGTAGCCGAACCGGTGGTCGAGGCGTTGGCGCCACGGCAGGAAGTCGCCGTCGCGGGGGTGGTGGATCGCGTCGGACCACTCCCGCAGCACGTCCTGCACCTCGGGCACCTCGGTCAGCCCCATCGACGAGCGGAACATGACCACCGACACGAGTTGGGCGTCCAGAGCCCGCCACTCGATCACGGTGTCCGCGGCGCGGGGCAGGGTGACCGTCTGTTCCAGGTAGGACTCCAGCTGCGGGTCGCGTCGCACCGACGGGTAGGTGAACAGGATCTTCATCCGGCCGCCGCCCGAGGGGGCGTAGCCTCCGGGCACCAGGCCGGCCAGCTTCTCCCGGAACTGGAGCAGGTCGTCGTCGTCGACCAGGCTGCGGTCGCGACCCGAGGCCGCGGCGAGCAGGTCGCCCAACCCGGCCAGCAGCGGCCGGCGCTCGCTGTCGGAGTGGCCGAACATCCGCCGCACCTCCAGTACCAGCAGGTCCCGGACGTGGGCGACGGCTCGTTCTCCCCCGTGCTCCACGTAGAGGTCCCACGCCTGGCGCCACCCCTGGTCCCCGAGCAGTTCACCGACCAGGTCACCGACCGTCGCCGCGGGGGCCAGCCGACCCTGCTCGGCCAGCACGGCGACGAACCGGCGCACCACCGATTCGTAGAACGGCTGCATGCGGCCCTGCCGCGGAAGCAGGTAGGACACCCCGGTGCGCGTCTCGTAGAGGTCCTTCTCGCGGCGGCTGAACCGGGCCTGTTCCCCGGCGGCGTGGTCGAGGAACGCCTGCACGATCCGGTCGACGTCGCGGCCCAACGCGCGCAGGGGCGGCTCCCAGCGGGCCGCCTGGTCGTTCCACGCGGCGTGCCAGGCCACCTTGCTGCGCCACTCGAACCACTCGGTCTGGCGCTTGTAGGACTCCCGCACCGGCTCGTCCGACCAGCGCAGCCGGCCGACCCAGCGGGTGCGTTCGATGCGCGGGGTGGGCGCGGTGTCGCTCAGCCCGGCTGGGGTGTTCGGGCGGGCGCGGCGCCGTTGCAGGACCCGGATCAGGCCGAGCTTGCTCACCTCGTCGTCGAACGAGGGGTCGCCCGCGACGACCCGCCGCAGGCGGAACAGGTCGATGCCGGTCAGCGCGGAGCGCACCGCGGCCGCCGGGTCGAACGCCCGCGCCAGCGCCGGACCCTTCACCTCGAGGTCCTTGTCCAGCGTGGTGAGTGCGAGCTCGTGGTTGCGCTTGCGGACGTTGAGGGCGGCCAGGATGCGATCCATCCCGGTGGCGGCCGGCGGGTCCTTGGCCTCGGGCGCGGCCCGGGTCCACAGCTCGTCGAGGTTGGCGGCCCCGAAGAAGGTGCGGACGAGGTCGCGGTTGTTCTCACCCGGGGCCCGCCGGTCGAGCTCGGTGACCGCGTCGGCGAGCATCCGGGAACCGATGAGTGTTGCAAGGTCCTCCACAGGCACGGTGAGCGACGCGACCGAACTCGTGGACACCCCACGCCGCCCCACACCGGCCGGGGCGGGCGTGCCCCGGTCGACGTCGTTGATGAAGCTGTCGGCGAACGACTGGAAGTTGCGGGTGGTGACCCGGCCCTCGCCGTCGTCGCGGGTCAGGTCGCTGCCGATGAGCGAGAGCACCAGGGTGACCATCGACCGGTGCAGGTCGTCGCGCTGCACGCCGTCGCTGCCGCCGAAGAGCACCGCGGTCTGCACCGTGGAGGGCCGCAGCCGCACGGCGTTGCGCCCGGGGTAGCGGATCTCCTGGGCGCCCTCGATACCGCGGGCGTTCAGCGTGTTGCCCGCGGGGCTGGCGTTCTGGGTGTCGACCAGCCGGAAGAGGTCGAGCAGGGCCCGGGCCGCGTTGAGGCGCGCGGCCCGCCCGCCGCCCAGCCCCTCCGGGAACGCCGAGGGCAGCACGATCAGGGGGAAGATCCGCGCGGCGTACCCGCCCTTGTAGAGGGCATCGGCCACGAGGTGCAGGTAGTCGTAGAACAGCCCGGTCCCGGTTCCGCCGGCGACCGAGCAGGCCACGAACACGTCGACGGCGTCGGTCACCGACCTGCCCTGGTCCCCGGCCAGCAGAGCCAGCTGTCCACGCGACTTGTTGAACTCGCCGATGGCGGTCCGGATGGAGTCGAGCGCCGGGGCGAGTCCGTCGCGGAACGTTTCGAACAGCGCGGCCCGCCCGATCGTCGGGAGCTGACCGGCGCCCTTGCTGAGCGGACCGATCAGGGGCTCCCCGGTGGCAGGCGGCAGCCAGTCGGCGGTCTCGGCCGGAGCGCTGAACCGCAGGCTCTGGGCCACCTCCGGGTAGGTGTCGACCGCGGGAACGAGGTCGCGCACCATCTGGTGGGTCCGCTCGGCCACGCGCAGCAGCGCGGGATCGGGCACGACCCGTCGCTCGATGTGACCGAACTCGCTTTCCGCCAGGTCGGCGTAGACGAACTGGAGGCAACCGGGCAGCTGGTAGGGCCGTAGATCGGTAATCTGCCGGCTGAGGTCCTCGCCATCGGGGCCGCACAGCTCCTCGCGCAGCAGGCGTTCGAGTTCGGCCCCGACCCGGCACCCGGTGCCGCCCAGACCCACGAACAGCATCGGCTGGTAGATCCGCATCACGTGATGTCCTTCTCCGTCTGTCGGGTCACAGGTCGAGGTCGACGTCGGCGGGCCGGCGGGCCTCGCTCACCAGCTCGGGTTCGGCGGCGCGCACGACCACCACGACGCCGTCGGCCACCTCGCGCGGCCGGTCGAACGGCAACGCCACCGCTCGGCCGCCCGGCGGACGGATGCGCGCGCCCGCACCGTTGCGGGTGAGGCGGTAGGCGGGCTCGGTGTCCGTGTCGTCGGCCAGCTGGACCTGAGGGGCGCCGTGCGGCGTCGGCCGGACGGTGAACCGGTACACCTGGGTGCCCGGCGGCGCCGGGGGCAGCGGCACGGTGAACCCGCCGGAGGTGACGTCAACCGTCACCCCGTCGAGATCCTGGGCGCGCCGGCGGGCGGCCAGGAGGACGACCAGGGCGGCGGCGAGCAGCAGTCCGGCGACGACGAGCGCGATGAGCAGGTACGGCGGTGGCTCGGCGACGCGCGTGCTGAACGGGAAGCGGCCGTACTCCGTGCCGGGGTCGGCGTCGTCGACGACACGCAGAACGCCCCGGCTCACGCCTTCCGGTGCGTCGCCGGTCCACGTCAACGGAACCTCGACCGCGGTCCGTCCGGCGGCGGCCAGGTCGTAGACGGCCCGGTCGCCGGGCACCGACACCGGCGAGCCCGGCTCGGCATCGACGACCACCCGGATCCGGCGCTGCTGCCCGGAGTTGTTCGTGAGCGTCAGCCGGCCGGTGAGGGCACCGCCCGGGGCGACAGTGTCGGTGACGTTCGGCAGGGTGGCCGCCGCCTCCACGTCCGGGGGCCCCTCGGTGATCTCCAGCGTGGTGCTGGGTCGGTCACCACTGATGCCGATGCCCTCCACCGCGCCGCGCAGCGTGACCGATCCCCGCGCCGAGGCCGGAACGGACGCGACGCCGCTGAAGGTTCCGTCACCGGCGGTCGGGTCGGGCTGGTTGCCGTCGTCACGCAACGGCACCCCGACCGTCTCTCCTTCGGAGACCAGGTCGGCGGTAAAGGACAGGCCGGCGAGCTGGGCCTCGTCGGTCACCGGTCCGCGCCGTGTGCGCAGCGACAGCGACACCGTGACGGGCTCCCCGGGCCCCACCGACGAGCGCTCCGGGGTGAGCACGGCCTGCACCGCACCCTGCCACGTGACGACCGTGGTGACCTCCTGCGGGGGGACGGTCGCCGGCACCGAGATCAGCACGGTCCACCGCCCGGGCGTCGGGTCGACGATCCGCAACGACTCCACGGGCCCGTTCTCCCCGCTGACCTCGAACTCCGACCCGTCCTGCGCGCCGAGCTTGGGCACCGGCCGCCCGTCCGGGCCCCGGTACTGCACCCCGACCGCCGCGTCCTGCTTGACGACGGTGATGGCGCCGTCGGTGGCGATCGGCGGGATGTCGACGGGCACCTCGACGGTCTCGCCGGCCCCGATGACGTCGGGGCGGACCGGGCCAACACCGGCGCAGCGCGCCGCGCCGTAGGCGTCCACGATAGCTTGGATCACGTCGGCCGACGACTGCACGACGATGGCGCGGGGCCTCGGCGCGGTCGGGCCGCACGCCCCGGCGCCCCCCCGCCCGGCGAAGGAGTCCAACGCCGGGCCGTCGACATCACCGAAGCCGAGTGGCCACACCTGCACCCCCGCGGCCCGGGCGTCGGCGAGGTGGCCGTCCAACTGCTCCTCGGCGGCCGCGTTGCGTTGGTCGAGGGTTCGGCCGGCGCCATAACGCAGCGTCTCCCCGACGTCGAGGACGCCGTCGGTCAGGAGGAATACGACCTTGGGTCCCTCACGGTCGGTGAAGTAGCCGAGGGCTTGCTCCATCGCCGCGGCGTGGTCGGTGTCGCCACCTTGACCGGCCGGCCGTCGGGCCAGTCGCTGCACGCAGTCGCTGAGCCGCTGCCGCTCGACTTCACCGGACACCACGGTCGGTGGGCACACCTCGTCGGTCGGTCCGACTCCGCCCTCGTCGCTGCCGAAGCCGAACACGGTGACGGTGGACTCGCGCGAGAACTCGGACTGCGCGATCAGCGCGGCCGCCTCGCGCTCGCGCACGACGTCCTCCTCGGACAGGCTGCCCGACTGGTCGACGGCGATAACGATCTGCGCCGGGGTGACGACGGGGGGGTCCTCCTGAGCCGCGACCGGCTCCGGGAACATGATCGTTCCCACCGCAGCGAGGCCGCATGCGAGAAGAGCGGCCAGGATTCGCGGCGAGGCCGGAGCTACCGGACGCACCCCAGTGCGGCCCGACACGTGCAGCACGACGTCCTCCCCCTCCACGGATGCGTGATCACCATCCTTGCAGCTTTCGGCCGCCACACGCAGTTCGTTACTAACCGCTGTCGAACCGTTGCGCCGACTGCCATTGACCTGCACCCGACTTCACCTCTCACTGTCACGCATGCGGCGTGGGCCTCGGCACCCGGAGACTGTCGGGGTCCGCGCCACACTGCGCGCAGGAGGTCGGCATGAGCATGGAGATGGTGGCGTGGCACGTGATGTACCAGACCGCGCACGCGCTGGACGAGACGCGGCCGTTCCGGCGGGCCACGCTCGCGCGGATCGCCCGGTTCGCTCGGCCGCACCGGCGGCGGCTGGCGGCCTTCGTCGGCATCAGCGTGGTGGGTGCGGGGCTCACGGTGGCGACGCCGGTGCTCGCCGGGCGCGTGGTGGACGCGATCGTCGGCGGCGGCCCGCCGGACGTGGTGGTGGGGCTCGCCGTGATCATCGCGGGCATCGCGGTGGCGGCGGCCGGGCTCGGGGTGGTGCAGCGCTGGCTCTCGGCCACGCTCGGCGAGGGGCTGATCCTCGACCTGCGCGCCGCGGTGTTCGACCACGTGCAGCGCCAGCCGGTCGCGTTCTTCACCCGCACCCGCACCGGCGCGCTGGTCAGCCGGCTCAACAACGACGTCATCGGGGCGCAGCGGGCCTTCAGCGACACGCTGTCGGGCGTGGTGGGCAACGTCGTCACGCTGGCGCTCACCGTCGCGGTGATGCTCACGCTGTCCTGGCCGGTCACGCTGCTGGCGCTGGCGCTGCTGCCGGTGTTCGTGCTGCCCGCCCGGCGGGTGGGCCGGCGGCTCGCGGCGCTGCAGCGCGAGGCCGCCGAGCACGACGCGCGGATGGCCACGCAGATGACGGAGCGGTTCTCCGCGCCGGGCGCCACCCTGGTGAAGCTGTTCGGGCGGCCCGCCGAGGAGACCGCGGAGTTCGTGGCGCGGGCGTCGCGCGTGCGCGACATCGGCGTGCGCACGGCGATGGTGCAGTGGACGTTCGTCACCGCCCTCACGCTGGTCTCGGCGCTCGCGCTGGCGCTGGTCTACGGCCTGGGCGGCTGGCTCGCCCTGGGCGGCGCGCTGGCCACCGGCGACGTGGTGGCGCTGTCGCTGCTGATCACCGGGCTGTACGCGCCGCTGACGGCGCTGGCCGGGGCCCGGCTCGACGTGATGACGGCGCTGGTCAGCTTCGAGCGGGTCTTCGAGGTGCTCGACCTGGAGCCGCTCGTCGCCGAGCCGGCGCGCCCGGTGCCGCTGCCCGACGGGCCGCTGTCGGTGGAGCTCGACGGCGTGCGGTTCGGCTACCCGGCGGCCGACCGGGTGTCGCTGGCGTCGCTGGAGGAGGTGGCGCGCCTCGACGCCCGGGGCGGCGAGGAGGTGCTGCACGACGTGTCGTTCCGCGCCGAGCCCGGGCAGCTCGTCGCGCTGGTCGGCTCGTCGGGGGCGGGCAAGTCGACGATCGCGCAGCTGCTCCCCCGCCTGTACGACGTCGACGCGGGCGCGGTGCGGATCGGCGGGGTGGACGTCCGCGAGGTGGGCGCCGACGGGCTCCGCGGCGCGGTCGGCCTGGTCACCCAGGACGGGCACCTGTTCCACGAGTCGATCCGGTCCAACCTGCTGCTGGCGCGGCCGGAGGCCACCGACGCCGACATCTGGGCGGCGCTGCGCCGGGCCCGGCTCGACGGGCTGGTCGCGAGCCTGCCCGACGGGCTCGACACGGTCGTCGGCGAGCGCGGCTACCGGCTGTCGGGCGGGGAGCGGCAGCGGCTCACGATCGCGCGGCTGCTGCTGGCCTCCCCGCGGGTGGTGGTGCTCGACGAGGCCACCGCGCACCTGGACTCCACGTCCGAGGCCGCGGTGCAGGAGGCGCTGACCGAGGCCCTGGCCGGGCGCACCGCGATCGTCATCGCGCACCGGCTGTCCACCATCCGCGCCGCCGACCAGATCCTCGTGCTGGAGGAGGGCCGCATCGTCGAGCGCGGCACGCACGCCGAGCTGCTCGCCCGCCGCGGCCGGTACGCCGAACTGCACGACACGCAGTTCGCCGTCCCCGTGTGAGCGGACCCGCCGGCGGCGGGCGGGGAGGCCCCTCCGCCCTACGGTGGCCGGGTGGAGATCCGGGAGGAGCACCGGCAGCGCGGGTACCGGGTGCGGCTGGAGTGGGGGGCGGAGGGGGCGGCGCTGCTGGCGGCGGAGTGCGCGGTGGTGGTCGTCGTGGACGTCCTGTCCTTCTGCACCTCCGTCGACGTGGCGGTCGGGCGGGGCGCAGCGGTGCTGCCGCAGCGCTACGGCGACGCGGGCGCGGCGGCGGCGGAGGCGCGGGCGCGGGGCGCGGTGGCCGCGGGGGACCGGCACGGCGCCGGGCCGTCGCTGCGCCCGTCGTCGCTGCTCGGCCTGGCTCCCGGCACGCGGATCGCGCTGCCCTCCCCCAACGGCGCCACGCTGTGCGCGCTGGCCGGGGCCGGCGCGGCGGAGGTCGTCGCGGGCTGCCTGCGCAACGCCCCGGCCGTGGCGGCCGCGCTGCGGGACGTCGACGGTCCGGTGGGCCTGGTGCCGGCCGGGGAGCGGTGGCGGGACGGGACCCTGCGGGTCGCGTGGGAGGACGCGCTCGGCGCGGGCGCGATCGCCGACGGGTTGACCGGGCGCTCGCCGGAGGCCGACGCGGCCGCGGCCCTGTTCGGCGCGACCCCCGACCTGCGGGCCGCGCTGGAGGCGCTGGCGTCGGGGCGGGAGCTGCGCGCCGACGGGTTCGGCGCCGACGTCGCCCTCGCCGCCGAGCACGGGGTCAGCGCGGCCGTGCCGCGGCGGCGCGCCGACGGGTTCCTGGCCGCGTGAACCGCTGGGTGGAGGTCGGCGACGGGGTGCTGGCCCGGCGGCACGCCGAGCTCGACCTCACCACCGGGCTGGTGCTCGGCGGCGAGCGCGCGCTGGTCGTCGACACCCGGGGCGACGCAGCGCAGGGCGCCGAGCTGCTCGCGGCGGTGCGCACCGTCACCGCCCTCCCGCTCGTCGTCGCGATCACCCACGCGCACTTCGACCACTGCTTCGGCACCGCCGCTCTCCTCCCCGCGCCGGTGCACGCCCTGCCGGGCTGCCGGGCGGCGCTGGCCGCCACGGCCGCGGCGCAGCGGGCGGAGTGGGTCGAGCACTACCGCGCGCGCGGTGACGCGGTCACGGCGGCGGCCCTGCTGGGCACCGAGCCGGTGCTGCCGGACGCGAGCGCGCCCGCGGCGCTCGACCTGGGCGGGCGCCGCGCCGACCTGCTCGACCTCGGGCCGGGCCACACCGACCACGACCTCGTGGTGCACGTGCCCGACGCCGGCGCGGTGTTCGCCGGCGACCTCGTCGAGCAGGGCGCGCCGCCGTCCTTCGGGCCCGACTCGGTGGTGCCGGCCTGGCCGGCCACCCTGGACGCCCTGCTCGGCCTGCGCGCGGCCGCCGTGGTGCCCGGCCACGGCGGCCCGGTCGACGGGCCGTTCGTGGCGGAGCAGCGCGAGCTCCTGGCCCGCGTCGCGGAGCTGTGGACGTCGGTGGCCCGCGGGGAGGCCACCGAGGCGTACGCCGAAAGGGTCGCGCCCGCCCGTTCGGTCCCCTGGCCGCGCGGCTGATCAGCCCCTGATCGGCCGGATCGCTGGGCCGGACGGGTTGCGCAGCTGTGCCGCACGCGACCGGACGGGCACGATCCCGTCCGTGGCTGATCACGAACGACCCCGCCTGGGCGTGGAGGAGGAGTTCCACGTCGTCGACCTGACGACGCGGTACGCCACCCCCTCGGTCGACGCGCTGCTCGACCGCCTCGACGGGCCGGAGTTCACCCGCGAGCTCCAGCGCTCGCAGGTGGAGACGAACAGCCCGGTCTGCGCGTCGCTCGACGAGCTGGGCCGGCACCTGCGCCGCCTGCGCGGCGAGCTCGCCGCGGCGGCCGAGCCGCTGGGGCTCGGGGTCGTCGCGGCCGGCACGGTGCCGCTGGGCGACGTGTCCTCGGTGTCCTCCGGCGCGCGGTTCGCGCGGCTGGAGCGCGACTACCAGCTGCTGGCCGGCGAGCAGCACATCTGCGGGGCGCAGGTGCACGTCGACGTGCCCGACCGCGACACCGCCGTGCAGGTCGTCCACCGGGTGGCCCCGCACCTGCCGGTGCTGCTGGCGATCACGGCGAGCTCCCCGTACTGGCAGGGCCGCGACTCGGGCTACGCGAGCTTCCGCAACGTCGTGTGGTCGCGCTGGCCGACGGCGGGCCCGCCCCCGGCCGTCGCGACGGGAGCGGAGTACGACGCCCTGGTCGCCGACCTCATCGCGTCCGGCACGATCGGCGACGCCGGCATGGTCTACTTCGACGTCCGTCCGTCGGCCCACCTGCCCACCCTCGAGCTGCGGATCGGCGACGCCTGCCCGGAGGTCGACGACGTCCTGCTCGTCGCCGGGCTGTTCCGCGCGCTCGTCCAGCGGGCCCGCGCCGAGTGCGAGGCCGACGCGCCGCTGCCCGAGCACCGCGCCGAGCTGCTGCGCGCCGCGTCCTGGCGGGCCGCCCGGTCCGGTCTGGAGGGCGACCTCGTCGACCTGGGGTCCGGCCGTCCCGCGCTCGTCTCGCCGGCCCTGCTCGTCGGCCAGCTCGTCGACGGCCTGCGCCCGCAGCTGGAGGAGCTCGGCGACATGGAGCAGGTCGCCGAGCTGGCCACCGCCGCGCTGGCCCGGGGCAGCTCGGCGGCCCGCCAGCGGCGCGCGTTCGGACGGCGCGGCGAGCTCCCCGACGTCGTCGACGCGCTGCTCGCGCACACCCAGGGCCGACCGGCCGCGGCCGGACCGGAGGTCGTGGCGCCCGCCTCACCCGCGCTGCTCGCCGCGTACGGGGAGGCGCCGTTCGACGAGGCGGTGAGCCCGGGCGGGACCCCGCTGCCGCACTACGGCTGGCTGGTGCGGGCGCTGGACCGGCTCGGACCCTCGGGGCTGCGGGCCGCCGAGGCCGCGCTGCGCGGGGAGCAGCGCACGCGCGGGGTGACCTTCCGCGTCGACGACGGCGAGGACCGGCCGTTCCCCCTCGACCTGGTGCCGCGCATCGTCACCCGCGACGACTGGGCCGCGCTCGGCGCCGGCCTGGTGCAGCGGGTGCGGGCGCTGGAGGCGTTCCTGCGCGACCTCGACGGCGAGCGGCGCATCGTGGCCGACGGCGTGCTGCCGGCCGAGCTGGTCGGCGGTCCCCGCACCCCCGCCCCGGCCGACGCCGTGCGCATCGCCGTCGCCGGCATCGACCTGGTGCGCGACCGGGCCGAGCGCTGGCTGGTGCTGGAGGACAACCTGCGGGTGCCCTCGGGGCTGGGCTACGCCCTGACCGGGCGGCGGCTGCTGCGCAGCGCGCTGCCCGAGCTCGAACCGCCCACGGGCGTGGTGGCGCTGGAGGACGTGCCGGCCCGGCTGCGCGCGGCCCTGCGGTCGAGCACGGACCCCGACGGGGAGCTGGCCGTGCTGTCGGCCGGTCCCACCGACTCGGCCTGGTTCGAGCACCGGCTGCTCGCCGACCGCATGGGCGTTCCGCTGGTGACGCCGGGCGACCTGCGGGTCGCACCGGACGGCGTGTGGCTGCCCGGCGCGGACGGGGAGCGGCGGATCTCCGGCGTGTACCGGCGGATCGACGAGGGGCTGCTGCTCGACGCGTGCGACGCGACGGGCGCGGCGATCGGGCCGGCGCTCACCGCGGCCGTGGCGGCCGGGGCCGTCACCCTGCTCAACGCCCTGGGCAACGGCGTCGGCGACGACAAGCTCGTCTACGCCCACGTCCCCGCGATGATCGACTACTACCTGGGCGAGGACGTGCTGCTGCCCGGTGTGCCCACCTGGTCCTGCGCCGACGACGCCGGCCGGGCGCAGGTGCTCGGCCGGCTCGGGGAACTGGTGGTCAAGCCGGTGGACGGCCACGGCGGCGAGGGAGTGGTGATCGGGCCCCTCGCGACCCGCGAGGAGCTGGACGGGGCGGCCGCGGCGATCCGGGCCGACCCCGCGCGCTGGGTGGCGCAGGAGGTGGTGCAGCTGTCCACCCACCCCACCCACGCCGACGGGCGGCTGGAACCGCGGGCGGTGGACCTGCGCGCGTTCGTGCTGCAGTCCCGCGACGGCGCCGGCACGCGGGTGGAGGTGCTGCCCGCGGCGCTGTCGCGCGTGGCCCCGGCCGGGAGCATGATCGTCAACTCGTCCCGCGGCGGGGGCGCGAAGGACACGTGGGTGCTGCGGTAGACCGACCTGGGTCGGCCACGCCCGGACCCGTGACCATCCCGCGGTGATCAGCCCGTCGTCGCCGGGTCGCCGTCCACGGCCGCGCTGAGCTGCGGCAGCACGCCGTCGAGCGCGTAGGGCAGGCTCAGGACCGTGTTGTAGGTCAGGGCGACGCCCAGGGGCTCGTAGGGCGGGAGGACGTCGCGCCCCTGCTGGACCGGCGGCAGCGCGGCGTAGGCGGGCAGCTGCTCCAGGGCGGCCCGCTCGGCGTCCCCCGTGGTGATCCACAGCAGCGCGCCGGCGTCGGCGAGCAGGTCGAAGCGCTCGGCGCTGACCGCGGTGAAGAAGCTGTCCCCGGCCAGGGCGGCGATCTCCTGCGACGGCGTGAAGCCGAGCGCGGCGAGGAACTGCGCGCGGGCGTCGGCGGGGCCGTAGGCGTAGTAGGTGCCGTCGGGACCGGTCAGCCCGGCGACGGCGGGAACGCCGGCGAACTCCGGGTGCGCGGCGCGGGCGTCGGCGAAGCGCGACTCCACGTCGGCCACCAGCGCGTCGGCCTGCTCGGCCCGGCCGAGCGCGGTGCCGATGGTGCGGGTCTGCTCCTGCCACGGCGTGCCGAAGTCGGGGTGGTCGCCGGACTGCGCGACGGTGGGCGCGATGCCGGACAGCGCGTCGTACTGCTCCTGCGTGAGGGCGGAGTGCACGGCCAGGATCAGGTCGGGCGCCGCGGCGGCGATCGCCTCGAAGTCGGGCGCGGTCTGGTCGAGCCGTGCGGGACCGGCCGGCCCGGTGTCGATCCGCTGCCACGGCAGCGGGGCGTCGGACAGCCAGCTCGTGTAGGCCACCGGGGTGACGCCGAGCGCGAGCACGGCGTCGTGGTCGGTGAAGCCGACGGTGGCGACGCGCTGCGGGTCGGCGGGCACGGTCGTCGTGCCGTAGCGGTGGGCGATCGTCGCCCCGGCCGCCTCGGGCTCCGGGGCGGGCGCCGAGCACCCGGCGCTCAGGGCGAGGCACGCGAGGACGGCGAGGAGGACGCGGCGCATAGGTAAGGCTTACCACAGCTGTGCGCGCGGGCCCCGGACCGGGGAGGCTGGGTGGCATGTGTGGGATCGCCGGAGAGATGCGGTTCGACGGCCTCGCGGACTCCGCCGCCGTCGCGCGGATGACCGACGCGCTCGCCCCCCGGGGACCGGACGGGGCGGGCGTGCACACCGCGGGCCGGATCGCGCTGGGCCACCGCCGCCTGAAGATCATCGATCTGACCGAGCGCGGCGCCCAGCCGATGGTGCTGCCCGAGCTGGGGCTGGCCGGGGTGTTCAACGGCTGCGTCTACAACTACCGCGAGCTGCGCGCGGAGCTGGAGGGTCTGGGCTACCGGTTCTTCTCCGACTCCGACACCGAGGTGCTGCTCGTCGCGTTCCACCGCTGGGGCGAGGCGTGCGTGGAGCGCGTGCGCGGCATGTTCGCCTTCGCCGTCGCCGAGCGCGACACGGGCGTGCTGACGCTGGGCCGCGACCGGCTCGGGATCAAGCCGCTCTACCTCGCCGAGGGACGGGGGCGGCTGCGGTTCGCCTCCTCGCTGCCGGCCCTGCTCGCCGCGGGCGACGTGGACACCGCGCTCGACCCGGTCGCCCTGCACCACTACCTGAGCTTCCACGCGATCGTCCCGGCCCCGCGCACGATCCTCGCCGGGGTGCGCAAGCTGCCGCCGGCCACCGTGCGGACGGTCCGGCCCGACGGCTCGACGACCGAGCGCGTCTACTGGCGCCCCGAGCACGTGCGCCGGCCCGAGCACGCCGGCATGACCGCGCGCGACTGGTCCGACGCCGTCCTCGACGCCCTGCGCACCGCCGTCCGCCGCCGCATGGTGGCCGACGTGCCCGTCGGGGTGCTGCTCTCGGGCGGGCTGGACTCCTCGCTGGTGGTGGCGCTGCTCGCCGAGCAGGGCCAAACGGGGCTCAAGACGTTCTCGGTGGGGTTCCACGCCGCCGGCGGGGAGGCCGGCGACGAGTTCGTGTACTCCGACGAGGTGGCGCGCACCTTCGGCACGGACCACCGGCGGATCCTCGTCGACCCGACGCGCATGCTGCCGGCCGTCGACGCGGCGGTGACGGCGATGGCCGAGCCGATGACGAGCCACGACTGCGTCGCGTTCCACCTGCTGTCGGAGGAGGTGTCGAAGGACGTCGCGGTGGTGCAGAGCGGGCAGGGCGCCGACGAGGTCCTGGCCGGCTACAACTGGTACCCGCCGCTGGCGGCCGTGCCGCGCGGCCGGGCCGTCGACGCCTACCTCAGGGTGTTCGCCGACCGCCCGCACTCCGCCATGCCGGGCCTGCTGCAGGAGCGGTGGCTGCTCGACCACGACCCCAGCCGCGCGTTCGTCGAGGCGCACTTCGCGGAGCCCGGCGCCGACACCGCGCTCGACGCGGCACTGCGGATCGACTCGACGGTGATGCTCGTCGACGACCCGGTGAAGCGCGTGGACAACATGACGATGGCGTGGGGGCTGGAGGCGCGCGTGCCGTTCCTCGACCACGAGTTCGTCGAGCTCGCCGCCGCCTGCCCGCCGGAGCACAAGCTCGCCCACGGCGGGAAGGGCGTGCTCAAGGCGGCCGCGCGCGGGGTGGTGCCGGACAGCGTGATCGACCGGCCGAAGGGCTACTTCCCGGTGCCGGCGATCCGCCACCTGTCCGGGCCGCTGCTGCAGCGGGTGTGCGACGCCGTCACCGACCCGGTCGCCGGGGAGCGCGGGCTGGTGCGCCGCGACTGGCTCGACGCCGCGCTCGCCGACCCGAACGGCGTACGCACCGGCCTGGGCGCGAACGCGCTGTGGCAGGTGGCGCTGCTGGAGATGTGGCTGCAGGACAAGGGGCTGTGAGCGAGCCGGCGGGGTCACCCGCACGGCGCCGCGGGGCGGCCGCGTGACCTGGTACTCCGACGCCGTGCCCTCCCCCGACGGCTCGGCGCTGGCCTGGATCTCCGACGCCTCCGGGCGCCCGCGGGCGTGGGTGGCGCCGGTGGAGGACCTCGGCGCCGCGGTGCGGGTGGGCCCGGACGACGACGTGCAGACCGTGCACTGGTCCCCCGACGGCGCCCGGCTGGCGCTCCAGGTCGCCCCGGGCGGCGGGGAGCGCACCCGCGTCGTGCTCGTGCGCCCCGACGGCGCCGAGGAGCGGACCGTCGCCCCGGACGCCCGCGCGGTGGTCCTGGGCTGCTGGGCGCGCGACGGGCACCGGCTGGGCGTCACCCTGTTCGACGACTCGGGCGACGGGAGGGCGTGCCTGCTCGACGTGCGGGACGGCACGTCCACGCCGCTCACCGTCGGCCGGGCCGCCCGGGTGTGCGCCGTCGACCGGGACGGGCGGCGCGCCGTCGTCCGCCTCGGCCCGCGGGGCGACCGCGGGCTGGAGCTGGTCGACCTGGTCTCCGGACGCCGGCGCCCGCTGCTGCCGGGGGGCGGAGCGCTCGTCGCCGAGGCGCGGTTCTCCGACGACGGGCTGTCGGTCCACACCGACGCCGGGGGCGATCGCGTCGCCCTGCTCGCCGTCGACGTGCGCCGCGGATCGGCCCCGCGGGCCGTGGCGGAGCGGGCCGACGCCGACCTGGACATGGCCGCGCTCGACCCGGACGCCGCACGGGCCGTGCTGGTGTGGAACGCGGGCGGGCGCAGCGCCCTGGAACTGCTCGACCTGCGCTCCGGGCGCGCGGTCGCGCTGCCGGCCGTGCCGGGCGGGGTCGTGACGGGCGTGGCGTTCACCCGCGACGGCGGCGCGCTGCTCGTCGGGAGCGAGGGGCCCGGCGTCCCGCCGCGGATCAGCCGGCTCCCGCTGGCCGGCGGGGAGCCGGAGCTGCTGCTCGGCGACCCGGAGACCGGCGCCGTGGCGCCGGAGCGGTTCGCCTTCCGCGCCGACGACGGGCTGGCGCTGGACGGGTGGCTGTTCCGGCCCCCGGGCGCGACGGGGCCGGGACCGGTGCTGCTGTGGCTGCACGGCGGGCCCGAGGCGCAGGAGCGCCCGGGGCACCAGCCCCTGTTCCAGGCCCTGGTGGACGCGGGGATCGGCGTGTTCGCGCCCAACGTGCGCGGGTCGGGCGGGTACGGGCGCGCCTTCGCCGCCGCCGACGACGGCCCGCGGCGCCGGGTGGCGCTCGCCGACGTGCGGGCGGCCGTGCACGCGCTGGTGGCGGCGGGGTGCGCCGACCCGGACCGGGTCGGGGTGGCGGGCCGGTCCTACGGCGGCTACCTGACCCTCGTCGCGCTGGCGTGGTTCCCCGAGCTGTTCCGCGTGGGCGTGGACGTGTGCGGCATGGCCGACCTGCAGACCTTCTACCGCGACACCGAGCCGTGGATCGGCGCCGCCGCCGTGCCCGAGTACGGCGACCCGGTGGCCGACGCCGCCCTGCTGCGCGAGCTCTCCCCCCTGCACCGGGCCGACCGGATCACCGCACCCCTGCTCGTCGTGCACGGGGCCAACGACACCAACGTGCCGCTCGGGGAGGCCGAGCAGATCGTCGCCGCGCTGCGGGCGCGGGGGCGGGCGCCGCGGCTGCTCGTGTTCCCGGGCGAGGGGCACGAGGTGCGGGGGGTGGCGAACCGGGCGGTGTTCGTGGACGAGGTGGTGCGGTGGGTGCGCGGGCCGCTGATCGGGGTCAGCGCCCCGGGCGGAACGACGTGATGACCTGCCGCTCCCCCTCGACACCGACCTGGAGCGTGTAGGGCTCCACCGACTGCGAGCCGTCGGCGCGCACGAAGACGATGTCGGCCGTGACGGTGGAGCCGTCCTGCCGCAGGTTGCGGGCGATCACGTCGCTGAAGCCCGACCAGAAGTTGTCGTAACCCGCTCGGCCGTCCCGGCTCGAGTCGCTCTGGGCCTGCGCCCCGAGCAGGTTCCACGCCGTGGTCGTGTCCTCGGGGAGCAACCCGTAGTAGTTCTGCACGAACGCGATGGGGTCGGTCTGCTGCGCCCCGGGGTCCGGGGCGGGGGCCGGCTCGGTGGTCGGGGCGGCGGTGGTCGGCTCCGGGGCGGGGCTCGGCGTCGGGCTGGGGGTCGCCTCGGTGGTGGTCGGATCGGTCGTGGTCGCCGGGGCCGTGGTGGTGGCGGGGGCGGCGGCGGGCGGGGCGGGGGCGGCACCGCCACCGGCGGAGTTCAGGGCGGCGATGATGGCGCCACCCACGACGAGGATCGCCAGCAGCGCGGCGGCGAGCACGATCGGCCAGCGGCGGCGGGGCCGCTCACCGGAGGCGGGGGCGGCGGCCGGGGCGGCGCCGGCCGGGGCGGGGGCGGCACCGGGCGCCGCTCCGGCGGCCGCGGTCCCGGCCGCTCCGGCTCCGGCCGCTGCCGTCGCCCCCTCGGAGAAGGGGGCGCTGTCGGCGACGGTCGCGTCCGAGGGCGGTGCGGCCACCGTGGGCGGGCCGGCGTCGTCGGCGGCCGGGGAGGCGGCCGCGGGGGCCGCGGCGCCGGTGGCCGCGGCACCGGTGGCGACCCCACCGAGGGCCGCCGCGCCGGCGGCGGACCGGCCGGCGGCCGCGCGGTCGGTGCGGCCGCCGTTGCGCCCCCCGTTGCGCCCGCCGCCGCCGAAGGCGGCGAGGAGCGAGGACCGCCGCGGCGGCGTCGGGGGCGCGGGGGCGGGTGCAGGGGCCTGCCCGGCGGCCACCAGCGCGAGGGCCTCGCGGGCCTGGGACGCGGTGGGACGGTCCAGCGGGTCGGTGGCCAGCAGCGTCATGAGCACCTGCTCGAGCGGCCCGGCCTGCTGGGGCGGGGTGACGTCGCCCATCGCGACCTTGTGCAGCAGCGCGTAGGCGTTGTCGTCGAGCCCGAACGGCGGGATGCCCTCGACCGCGGTGTAGAGCGTGGAGCCCAGCGCGAACACGTCGGACGCGGCCGTCGGCTCGTGGCCCCGGGCGATCTCCGGGGCGAGGAACGCGGGGGTGCCGGCGATGAGGCCGGTGCGGGTGAGCTGCACGTCGTCGACGGCGCGGGAGACCCCGAAGTCGGTGATCTTGACGCGGCCGTCCTCGGCGATGAGGACGTTGCCCGGCTTCACGTCGCGGTGCACCACGCCGGCCGCGTGGGCGGCGGCGAGCCCGTCGGCCACCTGGCGGCCCACGTCGGCGGCGGCGAGGGGCTCCATCGGGCCCTTCGCGGACAGCACCTGCGCGAGCGACTGGCTGGGCAGGTACTCCATCACCAGCCACGGCCGTTCCTCGTGCACCACCACGTCGAACATGCTGATCACGTGCGCGTGCTGGAGGCGCGCACCGATCCGGCCCTCGCGCATCAGCCGCTGCCGGGCCTCCTCGGCCCCCTCCGCGCCGCCGCCGCGCGACGCCGCAGCCAGCAGTTCCTTGAGCGCGACGGGCCGGTTGAGCAGCTCGTCGGTGCCCCGCCAGACGGCGCCCATCGCCCCCGCACCGATCCGCTCGTCCAGGCGGTAGCGGTTGCCGATGCGGGTCGGAGGGGTCTCGGGCGCGTCCATCACCCACGAGGGTAGCGAGCGCCCCCCAGGGCGACCTGCATCGGAGGGCAGTGCGCGTCCGCGGCGGTCCGGACCGCGCCTCCCGCACGCTCCTCTACCGGGGCAGGCCGAGCCTCTCCGCGCACGCCGGCCACGAACCGTAACCACCGCGGTCGTCGCGGACGCGGGTGGCCACCTCGATCTGCTGCTCCCTCGTCGCCCGGTCGGCGCGGGGGGCGAACTCCGTCCCGCCGTAGTCGCCCCAGGTCGCCCGGTCGAACTGCAGACCGCCGTAGTAGCCGTTGCCGGTGTCGATCGACCAGTCCCCGCTCGACTCGCACTGCGCCAACCGGTCCCACACACCGGCGTCGGCCACCGGCTCGGGCTCGGGGGCCGGGGCGGGCTCCGGCGTCGGGGCGGGCTCCTCCGGTGCCGCCTCCTCCGCGCGGTCCTCGGTCCCGTCCCCGCCGGCACCGGGGTCGATCTCGCCGGCGGCGTCCGGGTCCGCGCCGTCGACGCCGGTCAGACCGTCGAGCGCGCTGGGACCGTCGCCCCCGCCGGTCTCCGCCCGGTCGGCGTCGTCCGGATCCGGCTGCTCCTGACCGGACCCCGTCCGGTCGTGCTCCTCCTGGCCCCAGTCCTGGTCGGCCGGGCTGTCGTCACCCGGGCCGTCCTCACCCGGGCCGTCCTCACCCGGGCCGTCCTCACCCGGACGGTCCGGGTCCGACTCGTCCTGGCCGGACTCCCCGTCGCCCGTCTCGCCGTCGTCCTCGTCGCCCGGCCCGTCGTCGCCCGGCCCGTCGTCGCCCGGCCCGTCGTCCCCCGGCCCGTCGTCCCCCGGCCCGTCGTCCCCCGGCCCGTCGTCCCCCGACCCGGCCGCACCGCCGTCGTCCCCGGCCGGGCGCTCGCCGTCCCGGCCGTCGGTCCCCTCCTCCGACCCCCCGACCTCGTCGGCGGACCGGTCGCCGCCGGGCTCGGGCAGGTCGGCGTCCGCGTCGTCGGCGACCACCGCCCAGTCCTGCTCCGGGTCGGGGACGGGCAGGGTGACCGGGCCGCCGCCGGCCATCCGGCCCAGGTCGACGGCCTCGCCCGTCCGGGGGTCGAACCACCACACCCGCACCTCGCCGGGCAGGTCGCTCAGGTCGAGGACGACCTCGTCGTCGTCCCCGGACCAGGCGACGGCGCTCGTGTCCGGCCCGCGGTCGGGCGCGGCGAGCCCCGGCCGGGAGCGCAGCAGGGCCGACAGGTGCCCCAGCTGCTCGGCGGCCGGCGCGTCGAGGGCGTCGGTCCAGTCGCCCGCGCGCCGCCCGCCGCTCGTCCAGCCGCCGAGGAACTCCCGCACCGCCGGGTGCCCGTACGTGTAGCCCGCCGCTCCCGACAGCAGCGCCGACCAGGCGTCCGCGCGCACGTCGGCGGCCGTGGCGCGGCCGCCCGCGCAGGTCGGCGCGTCCTCGGTGACCGCCCCGGCGACGACGGGGCGGAGCTCGGCCGGCGGCGGCCCGCCGCAGGCCCCCGCGGGCAGCGCGGTGAACTGCGAGGGGTCGGCCCGCACCACCCCCCGCGCCGGCCCGTACCCGCCCTCCCCCGGCTCCAGCGCCACGGCGAGCCCCCGGGCGGCGGCCTGGACGACGACGAAGTCGAGGTGGTCCCAGAAGTCGTACTGGGCGTCGTCGGCCGGGTCGGCGCCCGGCGTGGTGAGCGGCCGGCCGCCGTCGAACGGCGCGTCGCCGTACTGGGTCAGCGGCACGTCCAGCGAGGTGCGCACGACGGTGAACCCCTGGCGGGCGCGGGTGTCGAGGTAGCGGACGGCCTCGCTGCGGTTGAGCGCGCCGAGCAGGTCGGCGGCGTCGTCGGCGAGCCAGACGAACGGCTCGCCGGAGCGGTCGACGAACGACCGCCCCGACACCAGCACGGGCGCACCCGGGTCGTCGGAGCCGGTGGGGGCGGTGAGCAGCAGCGCCCCCACCAGCACGCCGACCGCGGCGAGGGCGGCCAGCAGCGGCGGGACGGCGGGTCGGGTCGGCACGGACGGGGACGGTAGGAACCCGCCCGAGGTTCCGGGCCGGGTTCGCGGGATCGACCCCGAGTACGGCTTCCGACCAGCGCGGACGCCGGCCGGTCGTGTTCACGTTCGGGATCCCGCGACCCCACCCCCGTGACCAACGGCACGCCGGTACGACGGGTCGTACCGACGTGCCGTTCGTCGCGACCGGGACGGGCGGGGGCGGCGCGGGTCGGCGCCGGGCGGGCTCAGTCGAAGACCAGGTCCCCCGTGCGGGTGCGCTTGAGCTCGAAGAAGTGCGGGAAGGACGCGAGCAGCCGGGCGCCGTCGAACACCGTGCCGGCCTCCTCGCCCTTGGGGATGCGCGTGAGCACCGGCCCGAAGAACGCGACGCCGTCGACGTGGATCGTCGGCGTGCCGACGTCCATCCCCACCGGGTCCATGCCGCGGTGGTGGCTGGCGCGCAGCTCCTCGTCGTACTCGGTGGACGTGGCCGCCTCGGCCAGCGACGCCGGGAGGTCGACCTCGGCGAGCGCCTCCTTGATGACGACGTCGAAGTCCTTGTTGCCCCCGTTGTGGATGCGCGTGCCCATCGCGGTGTAGAGCGGGGCGAGCACCTCCTGGCCGTGGGCCTGCGCGGCGGCGATCGCCACGCGCACCGGGCCCCAGCCCTTGTCCATCAGCTCGCGGTACTGCTCGGGCAGGTCGCGGCCCTCGTTGAGCACGGCCAGGCTCATGACGTTCCACGTGAGCTCGATGTCGCGGACCTGCTGCACCTCGAGGATCCAGCGGGAGGTGATCCAGGCGAACGGGCAGAGGGGGTCGAACCAGAAGTCGACGCGCGCAGGGGTGGTCATGCCCGGGCAACGGCGGGGGGCCGCCGTCGATTCCCGAGGCGACCGGAGGAGCGCCGTGGTTGGATCGGGCCTTCCGCACCCCCGGGAGGACCCTCCGCATGGCCCCGCCGAACCTCACCCGCGCCGACGCCGAGCGGCGTGCGGCGCTGCTGGACGTCGCCGAGTACCGCGTCGAGCTCGACCTCACCGACGGTGGCGGCAAGCCGGGCGAGGGCACGTTCGCCACGACGACGACGGTGCGGTTCACCTGCCGCGAGCCCGGCGCCGCGTCGTGGATCGACCTCGTCGCCGCGGGCGTCCGCCGGGCCGTGCTCAACGGCGTCGAGCTGGACGTGTCCGGCTACCGCGAGGAGGACGGCATCGCGCTGCCCGACCTCGCGGCCGAGAACGAGCTGCTCGTGGAGGCCGACGGCCGCTACATGAACACCGGGGAGGGCCTGCACCGGTTCGTCGACCCGGTCGACGGCAGCGTGTACCTCTACTCCCAGTTCGAGACGGCCGACGCCAAGCGCATGTTCGCCTGCTTCGACCAGCCCGACCTCAAGGCGCGCTACACCATCACCGTGACCGCTCCGGAGGACTGGAGGGTCATCTCCAACGCCCCGGCGGAGAGCGTCGAGGGCGGGGTGCACCGGTTCGCGACCACCGAGGTGCTCTCCACGTACCTGGTGGCCCTCATCGCGGGCCCGTACGCCGAGTGGCGCGACGAGCACCGCGACGACGACGGCGTGATCCCGCTCGGCCTGTACTGCCGGGCGTCGCTCGCCCAGCACATGGACGCCGAGCGGCTGTTCACCGAGACCAAGCAGGGCTTCGACTACTACCACCGGAACTTCGGCGTGCGGTACCCGTTCGCCAAGTACGACCAGCTGTTCGTGCCCGAGTTCAACGCGGGCGCGATGGAGAACGCCGGCGCGGTGACGTTCCTGGAGGACTACGTCTTCCGCTCCCGCGTCACGCGGCCGGTGTACGAGCGGCGCGCCGAGACCGTGCTGCACGAGATGGCGCACATGTGGTTCGGCGACCTGGTCACCATGCGCTGGTGGGACGACCTGTGGCTCAACGAGTCGTTCGCGACGTTCGCCTCGGTGCTGTGCCAGGCCGAGGCCACCGAGTACACCGAGGCGTGGACGACGTTCGCCACGGTGGAGAAGAGCTGGGCCTACCGGCAGGACCAGCTGCCCTCCACCCACCCGGTCGCGGCCGACATCCCCGACCTCGCCGCCGTCGAGGTCAACTTCGACGGGATCACCTACGCCAAGGGCGCGAGCGTGCTCAAGCAGCTCGTCGCCTACGTCGGGCTGGAGCCGTTCCTCGCCGGGCTGCGCGCCTACTTCGCGAAGCACGCGTGGGGCAACGCCACGTTCGACGACCTGCTGGGGGCGCTGGAGCAGGCGTCCGGCCGCGACCTGTCCGGCTGGGGCGCGCAGTGGCTGCGCACCACCGGGCTGAACCTGCTGCGCCCCGCGTTCGAGGTCGGCGAGGACGGCGCGTTCACCTCGTTCGAGGTGGTGCAGGGCGGCGCCCGGCCGGGCGCGGGCGAGCTGCGGACGCACCGCATCGCCGTCGGCGTCTACGACGACGACGGCTCCGGCGCGCTGGTCCGCACCCACCGCGTCGAGGTCGACGTCGAGGGCGAGCGCACCGCCGTCGCCGAGCTCGTCGGGGTGCCGCGCGGGAAGCTGGTGCTGGTCAACGACGACGACCTCACCTACTGCGCGCTGCGCCTGGACCCCGACTCGCTGGTCACCCTGATCGACCGGATCGGTGACATCGCCGAGCCGCTGCCGCGCAGCCTGTGCTGGTCGTCGGCCTGGGAGATGACGCGCGAGGCCGAGCTGAAGGCCCGCGACTTCACGGCGCTGGTGGCCGGGGGCCTGCCGCGGGAGTCCGAGATCGGCGTGGTGCAGCGGCTGGTGCTGCAGGCGCAGACCGCGGTGTCCTCCTACGCCGACCCGGCCTGGTCGGCCGAGCGCGGCTGGCCGCTGCTCACCGACGCCCTGCGGTTCCGGCTCGACACCGCCCCGGCCGGCTCGGACGTCCAGCTCGCCGCCGTCAACGCGCTCACCGGCAGCGCGCTCCCGGCGTCGGTGCTGGAGGACTTCCGGGGCTGGCTGTCCGACGTCCGCGTGCCCGAGGGGCTCACCGTCGACACCGACCTGCGCTGGCGGCTGCTGCACGCGCTCGTCGCCCACGGGGAGGCCGACGAGGCGCGGATCGCCGAGGAGGCGGCGGCCGACGCGACGGCCACGGGGCAGCGGCAGGCCGAGCGGGCCCGCGCGCTGCTCCCGACGGCCGAGGCCAAGGAGCGGGCGTGGCAGCGGGCGGTGCACGACGACGCGCTGCCCAACGCCGTCACCGAGGCGGTCGTGGCCGGGTTCGCCCACCCCGCCCAGCGCGCCCTGCTCGCCCCCTACGCGGAGCGCTACTTCGCCGAGGTCGCGGACGTGTGGGAGCGCCGGACGAGCGAGCACGCCCAGTCGGTGGTCATCGGGCTGTTCCCGTCGTGGGCGGTCGACCCGGCCACGGTCGAGCTGGCCGACGCGTGGCTGGCCGACGAGTCCCACCCCCCGGCCCTGCGCCGGCTGGTGTCGGAGGGCCGCGCCGGGATCGTGCGGGCCCTCGCGGCGCGGGAGTTCGACCGCGCCTGATCGCGCCTGACGGCGCCCGTGCGCGGATGTGGCGGCCCCGGCCGCCACATCCGCGCACGGGTCACCGGGGCGCGTCCACCATCGGCGCGCCCGTCTCCAGCAGCGTCTTGAGCCCCGACAGGATCAGCACCCACCCGATCTCCACCTCGGCCGCCACCTCGGTGTCGGGCAGCCCGTCGTGGCGCAGGGTCAGCACGCTGACGCCCGGGGCGCCCGTCGGCGGGTCGGCGAGCGAGAACGTCACCGTCGACTCCGGCAGCTCCGCCACGTCCGGCGCCCAGGCGCCCCGGAAGGTGGCGGACAAGCCCCGGCCCGGGTCGACGTCGATCAGCTCGCCGGTGATGACCTCCCGGCCGCCTGCGGTGTACCGGTAGGGGCGTCCGGGGGCGAGGTCGTACTCGGCGGTGAAGCCGTAGTAGTAGGCCGGGGTGGTGGCGCCGTCGGTCAGCGCGTCGAAGACCCGCTCCGCCTCGGCCCTGATCGCGATCTGCGTCGTGCTCATCGTGGGCTCCTGTCGGTTCGTGGGGTGGGACGACCGGACGACGCGGACGGCTGCGCGCTCCGACAACGGGGGTGGTGAGATGAGCATCACACCGCCGGTGCTGTCGAAGCCGCGCCCCCGGCCCGTCCCCGGAGCACCCGACCCGCAGGAGGACGCTGTGCAGTACCTGGTCCTGGCCACCGAGACCGACGACGACTTCGCCCGCCGCGAGGACCCCGACCGCGCCGGCGAGTACTGGGCCGGGTGGGAGGCCTACATCGCCGCGCTCACCGAGAGCGGGGTGATGACCGGGGCGGGCGGGCTGGAACCGCCGTCGGCGTCGACGACCGTGCGGCTGCGCGACGGGCGGCGGGTGGTGCACGACGGCCCGTACGCCGACACGAAGGAGCAGCTCGGCGGCTACTTCGTGATCGACGTCCCGGACCTCGACGCGGCGCTGGAGTGGGCTGCGCGCTGCCCGTCCGCGGGCAGCGGCGCGGTCGAGGTGCGGCCGCTGATGGCGCCGCGCTACGCGTGACGCCCGTGCACGCGGCGCTCGAACGGGTCGCGCGCGAGTCCCGCGCGCGCCTGCTCGCCCACCTCGCGGCGTCGTTCCGCGACCTGGCGGGCGCCGAGGACGCGCTCGCGGAGGCGTTCGTGGCGGCGCTGCGGGTGTGGCCGGAGCGGGGAGTGCCGGACGCGCCGGAGGCGTGGCTGCTCACCGCGGCGCGGCGCGCGCTCGTCGACGCCGGCCGCCGCCGGGACGTCGCCGCGCGCGCCCTGCCGGACCTCGCCCGGCTGGGGGACGAGGAGCCCGCGGCCGCCCGCGACCCGTCCGGCATCCCCGACACCCGCCTGGAGCTGCTGTTCACCTGCGCGCACCCGGCGATCGACCCGGGCGTCCGCGCCCCGCTGATGCTCCAGGCCGTCCTCGGGCTGGACGCGGCCCGGATCGCGGCCGCGTTCCTGGTGTCGCCGGCGTCGATGGGGCAGCGGCTGGTGCGGGCGAAGACGCGGATCCGCCGGGCCGGCATCCCCTTCGCGGTGCCGGCGCCCGCGGAGCTGCCGGCGCGGCTGGAGTCGGTGCTCGACGCCGTCCACGTCGCCTACGGCACCGGCTGGGACGACCCCGACGGGCGCGACGTGCGCCGGCGCGGCCTGACGGCCGAGGCGCTGCGCCTGGCGCGCCTCGTCGTGGAGCTGCTGCCGGAGCAGCCCGAGGCGCGCGGGCTGCTGGCCGCCCTGCTGCACGGGGAGGCGCGCGCCGCCGCCCGGCGCACCCCCGAGGGCGCGTTCGTGCCGCTCGGCGAGCAGGACGTGCGGCGGTGGGACCCCGTCCTCATGGCGGAGGCGGAGCGGCACCTCGCGGTGGCCGCGCGGGCGGTCGCCGCCGGCGCGGGCCCACCCGGCCCCTACCAGCTGCAGGCGGCGATCCAGTCCGTGCACAACCGCCGCGCGCTGACCGGCCGCACGGACTGGGCGGCGCTCGTGGCGCTCTACGACCGGCTGGTGGTGCTCACCCCGTCGGTCGGGGCGCACGTCGCGCGGGCCTCGGCGCACCTGCACGCAGGCGACCCGGTCGCGGCGCTGGCCGTGCTCGACGCGCTCGACGCCGGTCTCGTCGCGGGCTACCAGCCCTACTGGGTGGTCCGCGCGCACTGCCTGCACCGCACCGGCGGAGCCGCGGGGCGCGCGGCGCAGGTGGCGCTGGGGCTGACCGAGGACCCGGCGCTGCGGGCCCACCTCACGGCGGAGTTCGCCGGGTGGGGTGACCGGCACCCGCCCCGGGGGTCCTCCGCCGGCCCGTCCTCCCCCGGCTAACCTCGGCCCGCGTGTACCCCCCTGCCGAGCGCCTCGACCTCGTCGACACCCTGCACGGGCACCGCGTCGCCGACCCCTACCGCTGGCTGGAGGACCCCGCCGACCCGCGGACGGTGCAGTGGTCGGCCGCGCAGGACGCGCTGGCCGCCGAGCACCTCGGCGCGCTGCCGGGCCGCGAGCGGCTGGCGGCGTCGCTGCGGGAGCTGCTGGCCGCGGGCTCGGTGTCGGTGCCGCTGTGGCGGGCCGGCCGGGCGTTCTCGACGCGCCGCGAGCCGGGCCAGGAGCACGCCGTGGTGCTCGTCACCGAGCCCGACGGCACCGAGCGCGTGCTCCTCGACCCGGTGGCGATCGACCCCACCGGCCTGACCACCCTCGACGGCTGGGTGCCCGACCTCGAGGGCCGCCTCCTGGCCCACCAGCTCAGCACGGGCGGCGACGAGTCGTCGGTGCTGCACGTGCTCGACGTCACGACGGGCGAGGAGGTGGAACCGCCGATCGACCGCTGCCGCTACTCCGACGTCGCCTGGCTGCCCGGCGGCGAGGAGTTCCTGTTCGTGCGCATGGTCGCCGAGGACGAGGTGGGGCCCGGGCAGCAGGCGTTCCACCGGCGGATCTGGCGCCACCGCGTCGGCACCCCCACCAGCGAGGACGTCCTGGTGGAGGCGCCCGGCCTGTACGAGGACCACACCTACTACGGCGTGCGCGTGTCCCGCGACGGCCGCTGGCTCGTGGTCACCGCGAACGTCGGGACGGCCCGGCGGGACAGCCTGTGGGTGGGACCGGTCGAGGGCCCGCTGACCCCGGTGCTCACCCAGGCCGACGACGTGCAGGCCAGCGCGTGGGTGGAGCGCGACGGGCGGTTGTACGTCCTCACCACCGACGGCGCACCGCGCTGGCGCCTGGCTGTGGCCGACCCGGAGCGGCCGGGGCGGGAGCACTGGCGCGAGCTGGTGGCCGAGGACCCCGGATCGGTGCTGGAGGGCGTGCGCCGGCTGGAGACGCCCGACGGGCCGCGGCTGGTGCTCGCGCGGGCCCGGCACGCCGTCGCGGAGCTGGCGCTGCACGACGTCGACGGCGCGTTCCTCGCCCCCGTGCCGCTGCCGGGCCCCGGCTCGCTCACCGGGCTGACGGTCGCCGACCGCGACACCCCCGAGCAGCACGGGAGGCTGTGGGTCGGCTGGACCGACCTGGTGACACCACCGCAGGTGCACCGCTGGGAGGCAGGGCGCCTCGTCCTGGAGCGCACCGCGCCCGGCGCCGTCGCCGTGCCCGACGTCCGCACCGAGCAGCGCGAGTTCACCTCCGCCGACGGCACCACCGTGCGGATGTTCGTCGTCACCCCCGGCACCGGCAGCGGGCCGCGACCGCTGATCGCCACCGGGTACGGCGGCTTCGGCATCAGCCGGGAACCGGCCTACACCGCGTCGGCGCTGGCGTGGGTGGCCGCGGGCGGCGCGTACGTCCTGGTCTCGCTGCGCGGCGGCGGCGAGGAGGGCGAGGAGTGGCACCGGGCCGGCAACCGGGGCCGCAAGCAGAACGTGTTCGACGACCTGCACGCCGCCGCGGAGGCGCTCGTCGCGGCCGGGGACACCACGCCGGGGCAGCTCGCGATCATGGGCGGCTCCAACGGCGGCCTGCTGGTCGGGGCCGCGCTGGTGCAGCGCCCGGAGCTGTACCGCGCCGTCGTCTGCTCGGCCCCGCTGCTGGACATGGTGCGCTACGAGGAGTTCTCGCTCGGTCGCACCTGGAACGACGAGTACGGCACCGCCGCCGACCCCGAGGAGCTGGGCTGGCTGCTGTCCTACTCCCCCTACCACCACGTCACCGACGGCACCGCGTACCCGGCGGTGCTGTTCACGGTGTTCGAGTCCGACTCGCGCGTCGACCCGCTGCACGCCCGCAAGATGTGCGCGGCGCTGCAGCACGCGACCCGCGCGGAGCACCCGGTGCTCCTGCGCCGCGAGACCGACGTCGGCCACGGCGCCCGCTCGGTCTCGCGCACCGTCGGCCTCGCCACCGACCAGCTCGCCTTCCTGGCCGCTCACACCGGACTGGAGATCCGCTGAATGTCGATCATCCCCATCGACCTGCTCCCCGCCCAGCTGCTCCCCGAGCAGCCCGCCTGCGCCGCCGAGGCCGGGACCTGGTGCGCCCGGTTCTACGAGTGGACGAACAACGACTTCCTCGCCCGCTCGGCCGACGCCATCGTCGGGGGCGGCTTCCAGATCGCGCTGATCGTGGTGATCGCGTTCGTCGCGCGGTTCCTGCTGCACCGGCTGGTCCACCGCGTCGTGGACGGCGCGGCGAACGCCCGGCTCGGCCGGTTCCCCGGTCGCCCCGCGCCCACCGCGCCCACCGGTCCCGCGCGGCGCAGCCAGCGGGCGCGCACGATCGGCTCGGTGCTGCGCTCGACGATCTCGGTGATCGTGCTGACGATCGCGGCGATCATGGTGCTGGACGTGTTCGGCGTGGCGCTGGGCCCGATCCTCGCCTCCGCCGGGATCGTCGGCGTGGCCGTCGGCTTCGGCGCGCAGAACCTCGTGCGCGACTTCCTGTCCGGCATGTTCATGCTGCTGGAGGACCAGTACGGCGTCGGCGACATCGTCGACCTCGGCGAGGCGAGCGGGGTCGTCGAGGCCGTCGGCCTGCGCATCACGACACTGCGCGACGTCAACGGCACGGTCTGGTACGTGCGCAACGGCGAGATACTGCGCGTGGGCAACAAGAGCCAGGGCTACGCCGTCGCCGTCGTCGACCTCCCGGTGGCCCACAGCGCCGACATCGCCGTGGCCACCGAGCTGGTGCAGCGCGTGTCGGACGAGGTCGTGGAGTCCGAGGAGGTCAAGGAGCACGTCCTGGAGCCCGTCCAGGTGCTCGGCGTCGAGCGGGTCGGGCCGGAGGGCGTCACGCTGCGGCTCACGGTCAAGGTGCAGCCCGGGCAGCAGTGGGCCGTGCAGCGCGCGCTCAACGCGGCGCTCACCGACGCGTTCGACGACGCCTACATCCCCCGCCCCGGGCTGCTGCCTCCCATCCCCCCGGCCGGGCCGCCGCAGCCGACGCCGACGCCGAAGGCCTGAGCGGTCGCCGGCCGCGCGGTCGGGGATGATGGGGGCATGACGGATCCGCAGAACTTCTACGCCGAGGTCGGCGGCGCCCCCGTCTTCCACAAGATCGTCGCGCGCTTCTACGAGGAGGTCGCCGCCGACGAGGTGCTGCGCCCCCTCTACCCGGAGGAGGACCTCGGCCCGGCCGAGGACCGGCTGCGCATGTTCCTGGAGCAGTACTGGGGCGGGCCCCGCACGTACTCCGACCAGCGCGGCCACCCGCGCCTGCGGATGCGGCACGCGCCCTACCGCGTCGGCCCCATCGAGCGCGACGCCTGGCTGCGCGCCATGCGCATCGCCGTCGACGAGGCCGGGCTGTCGCAGGCCCACCGCGACCAGCTGTGGCAGTACATGACCTACGCGGCCGCGAGCATGCAGAACAGCGACTTCTGACCCCTCGCGGCCGCCGTCGCCCGGTCGCGCGGACGGGGCCGACAGGACGCCTCCCGCCTGGCAGGATCGTGCCGTGGCTGATCGACCCTGGTGGCGCGACGCCGTCGTGTACCAGGTGTACGTGCGCAGCTTCGGCGACTCGGACGGCGACGGCGTCGGCGACCTGGAGGGCGTGCGGGCGCGGCTGGGCTACCTGGAGCTGCTCGGCGTCGACGCGCTGTGGCTCACCCCGTTCTACACCTCGCCCATGGTCGACCACGGCTACGACGTGGCCGACCCGCGCTCCGTCGACCCCCTGTTCGGCGACCTCGAGCACTTCGACGCGCTCGTCACCGACGCCCACGCCCACGGCCTGCGCGTGACGATCGACCTGGTCGCCAACCACACCTCCACCGACCACGAGTGGTTCCGCGCCGCCCGGGAGTCGGCGCCGGGGAGCCCCGAGCGGGCGCGGTACCACGTGCGGCCGGGCCGCCGCCGGGCCGACGGCACGACGGGCCCGCCCAACGACTGGCGCAGCGAGTTCGGCGGTCCCGCCTGGACCGAGCTGGGCGACGGCGAGTGGTACCTGCACCTGTTCTCGCCCGGGCAGCCCGACCTCAACTGGACCAACCCCGAGGTGTGGGCCGACCTGGAGAAGACGGTGCGGTTCTGGCTCGACCGCGACGTCGACGGGTTCCGCATCGACGTCGCGCACGGCATGAGCAAGCCCGAGGGCCTGCCCGACGCCGCGCCCGGGCGGCCCGACCCGCGGTTCGACGACGACGGGGTGCACGACGTGCACCGGATGATCCGGGCCATCGTCGACCACCACCCGGGCCGGATGGTGGCCGGCCAGCTGCACGTGCCCGACGACCGGTTCGCCGCCTACCTGCGGCGCGACGAGCTGCACGTGGGCCTGACCGGGCACCTGCTCGACGCGCCCTTCGGCGCCGGGCCGGTGCGCGCGGCGATCGAGGCCGCGTTCGCCGCCGTCCGCGGCACCGGCGCGCTGCCCAGCTGGACGATCTCCGACCACGACGTGCCGCGGCCCGTCACGCGCTACGGCGGCGGCCCCGTCGGGCTGGCGCGGGCCCGGGCGATGGCGCTGGTGCAGCTCGCCCTGCCCGGCACCGTCTACCTCTACAACGGCGAGGAGCTCGGCCTGCCCGACGCCGACCTCCCCGAGGACGTCCGCCGGGACCCCCGTCGCGCGGCCGGGCGCGACGGCTGCCGCGTCCCGCTGCCGTGGGAGGGCGGGCCCCCCGGGTTCGGGTTCACCACCGGCGCGCCGTGGCTGCCGATCCCCGAGGAGTGGACGGACCGTCGGGTCGCCGACCAGCTGGAGGACACCACCTCGACGCTGTCGGTGTACCGCCGCGCCCTGGAGCTGCGGCGCTGCCACCCGCAGTTCACCGGCGACGGCCTGGAGTGGTACGGCGCCCCGGACGGCTGCTTCGCGTTCCGCCGCGCCGGCTCGACGCTGGTGTGCGCGCTCAACGCCTCGCCCGACCCGGTGCCGCTGCCGCCGGGCGATGTGCTGCTCACCAGCAGCCCGATGGTCGGCGACCTGCTCCCGCCCGACTCGGCGGCCTGGCTGGCGTAGCGCGCCTCCGGCGCCCGTGCGCGCGGAGAAGGCCTGGAACACTCCTCCGCACTCACGACTCACAGGAGCAGGGGCAGGGCCGTCAACCGCCGCCGGACGACCGCGCCGTAGCGGGCGTCGAGCCGCAGCCAGGAGCCGGTGGCCGACACGCGCACGGCGTCGCCGTCCTCGCCGGACACGAAGCCCATGCCGGACAGGGCGAACAGGCAGCGCATCGGCACCTTCACCGCCGGTCCCCCCTCCCCGCGCACGGTGAGCACCGTCTGGTCCAGCAGCGACGCGGGCGGACCGAGCGGCCCCGCGTTCTCCCGCGCCAGCGCGAGCCCGCGCTCGGTGACCTGCTCGACCTCCGCGGCCGGCACGACGTCCACCCGGGACCAGCCGTCCGCCGGGGGCAGCTCACCGGCCCAGAACCCGCCGGCGCCGGGGTCGACGACGTCGCCCCGGTCCACCGAGAGCGCGGTCAGCAGCGCCGTCGCCGGCACCGTGAGGTCGGCCGGGTCGACCGAGCCGTGCACCGACCGGGTGGCCAGCACGTCGAAGGGCGTGGACGCCCACGCCGTCACGATCCCGCCCGCGGCGCGCAGCCGCACGGTCGCCACGGCGTCCAGGCGCACGACGCGGCCGACGAACGCGCCCAGGTCCGAGCGCTCGTCGGGGTCGGGGATCCTCAGGTCGCTCACGCCACCCACTCCTCCAGCCACGCCCGCTCGTCGGCCGCCAGCCGCCGGGGCCGCTGCGCCGCCAGGTCGAACGTCGCCATCCGCGTGTGCGCCGTGATCGCGGGGGCGCCCCCGTCGCGCAGCTCGTAGGCGATGCGGAACGAGGCGGCCCGCACCTCGTCCACGGTCATCGCCACCTCCAGCGGGGCCGCGCGGTAGGCGACCTGCCGCTTGTAGGCGACGTCGAGCCCGACGACGAGCAGTCCGGCGGCGAACGTCGTGATCCCGTCCGCCGCGGCCCGGTCGAAGAACAGCCCGATCCGCGCCTCCTCCAGCAGCGTCACCGCGCGGGCGTGGTTGAGGTGCCGGTAGGAGTCCTGGTCGGTCCAGCGCATCCGCACCCGGGCCACGAAGGGGCTCACCGGGCCAGCCCGCGCAGCTGGCGCGACACGACCGACAGCGTGGCCAGGTCCAGCCGCTGCGACGTGCCGACCTCGTGCAGCGCGGCGCGCGCCCGCACCAGCCGCGAGGCGTTGGCCCGCTCCCACTGCGCGATGGCCTCCTGCACCCCGGTGCCCGGCACGGCCTCGCGCAGGGCGTCGAGGGCGATCGCGCGCAGCGACCCGTACAGGTCGTCGCGCAGGGCGAGGCGGGCGAGGGCGTGCCAGCGGTCGCCCCGCGGGAGCGAGCTCACCGACGTCAGCGCCAGGTCGACGCCGAGGTGCTCGGACAGCGCGTAGTACAGCGCCGCGACCTCGGCCGGCTCGCGCGGCTCCCGGTCGCGCTCGGCCAGCTCGACGAGCTCGACGACGTCGAGCAGGCCGTAGCCGTACATCAGCGCGGCCGAGCGCAGCGCGCACTCCGCCCCGAGCCCGGCCGCGGTGAGCTGCCGCGCCCGGTCCTGCACCGCGGCCAGCTCGCGGCCGCGCAGGAACCCGGTGAGCCCCTCGCGCAGCTCGCGGACGACGGCGGCGAACCGCGCCACCTCCGCGCCGACGGCGAGGGGCTGCGGCCGGTTGGTGAGGAACCACCGCGACGCCCGGTCGAGCAGCCGCCGGCTCTCCAGCACCACCTCGTCGGCGACGGCGGTGGGGACGTCCGGGCCGCGCAGGTCGGTCCACAGGGCCGGCAGGTCGAACACCGCCGTGGTGACGGCGTAGGCGCGCACGGCGTCGGTGGCCGTCGCCGACATCTCCTCGCCCAGCCGGAACGCGTAGGTCATGCCCGCGCCGTCGACCATCTCGTTGACGAGCATGGTCGTGACGATCTCGCGGCGCAGCGGGTGCGACCGCAGCGCCGGGCCGAAGCGCTCGCGCAGCGGCACCGGGAAGTACTCGGGCAGCCGGGCGGCGAACGCGCCGACCTCGGGCAGGTCGGTGGCGAGCACCTGCGCGGTCAGGTCCAGCTTGGTGTGGGCGAGCAGCGTGGACAGCTCCGGGCTGGTCAGCCCCTGCCCGGCGGACTCCAGCGCAGCGTACCCGGCCTCGTCGGGCAGCACCTCCAGCTCGCGCACCAGCCCGTGCCGGGCCACCAGGTCGGTGGTGAGCCGCCCGTGCACGCCGACCATCTGCGGGGCGTGGGCGCGGGCGATGCCGAGCACGGCGTTCTGGTCGCGGTTGTCGGCGAGCACCAGCTCGGCGACCTCGTCGGTCATCTCCGCGAGCAGGGCGTCGCGGGCCGGGCGGTCCAGCTCGCCCGCGGCCACCAGCCGGTCGAGCAGGATCTTGATGTTGACCTCGTGGTCGGAGCAGTCCACGCCGGCCGAGTTGTCGATCGCGTCGGTGTTGATCTTGCCACCGGCGCGGGCGAACTCGATGCGGCCCTTCTGGGTCAGGCCCAGGTTGCCGCCCTCACCGACGACCCGCACGCGCAGCTGGGCGCCGTTGGCGCGCACCGCGTCGTTGGCCTTGTCCCCGGCGTCGGCGTGGGACTCCCCGGTCGCCTTGACGTAGGTGCCGATGCCGCCGTTCCACAGCAGGTCGGCCGGGGCGCGCAGGATCGCGGCGATGAGCTCGGGCGGGCTGAGCGCGGTGACGCCGTCGGCGATGCCCAGCGCGGCGCGCACCTCCGGGCCGACCGGCACCGACTTCGCCGTGCGCGGCCAGACCCCGCCACCGGGGCTGATCACCGACCGGTCGTAGTCGTCCCACGACGAGCGGGGCAGGGCGAACATCCGCTCCCGCTCCGCGAAGCTGCGCGCGGGGTCCGGGTCCGGGTCGACGAACACGTGCCGGTGGTCGAACGCCGCCAGCAGCCGGATGTGGCGCGAGAGCAGCATGCCGTTGCCGAACACGTCACCCGACATGTCCCCGATGCCGACCACGGTGAAGTCCTGGGTCTGGGTGTCCACGCCCAGCTCGCGGAAGTGCCGCTTGACGCTCTCCCACGCCCCCCTCGCGGTGATCCCCATGGCCTTGTGGTCGTAGCCCACCGACCCGCCGGAGGCGAACGCGTCGCCCAGCCAGAACCCGTAGGACGCCGCCACCTCGTTGGCCGTGTCGGAGAACCGGGCCGTGCCCTTGTCCGCCGCCACCACCAGGTAGGAGTCGTCGCCGTCGTGGCGCACGACGTCCGGCGGCGGCACGGTGGCGCCGTCGACCAGGTTGTCGGTGACGTCGAGCAGCCCGGAGATGAACGTCCGGTAGCAGGCCTCGACCTCGGCCGCGTCCGGGGCGGCGGCGCGGACGAAGAACCCGCCCTTGGCGCCGACCGGCACGATCACGGCGTTCTTCACCGCCTGCGCCTTGACCAGGCCGAGGATCTCGGTGCGGAAGTCCTGCGGCCGGTCCGACCAGCGCAGCCCGCCGCGGGCGACCGCGCCGAAGCGCAGGTGGACGCCCTCCACGCGCGGCGAGTAGACGAAGATCTCGAACCGCGGTCGCGGCGCCGGCATGTCCGGCACCGCCGACGGGTCGAGCTTGAAGGAGAAGAAGGGGCGGTCGCGGAACCAGTTGGTGCGCAGCGTCGCACTGATCATGGCGAGGTAGCCGCGCAGGATGCGGTCGGTGTCCAGGCCCGTGACGGCGTCGATCAACGCCCGCGCCTCGGCCAGCGCGGCCAGCTCCGTCCGCTCCCGCTCGGCCAGGGCCGGGTCGAACCGGGACCGGAACACCTCGACGAGCGCGCGCGCCACCGCGGGCTGGGCGATGAGCGTCTCGGCCATGTACTGCGGGCTGTAGGCGCTGCCGATCTGCCGGGCGTAGCGGGCGTAGGCGCGCAGCACCGCGACCTCCCGCCACGGCAGCCCCGCCCGCAGCACCAGCGCGGAGAACCGGTCGGTCTCGGTGTCCCCGCGCCAGGCCGCGCTGAACGCGGCGCAGAACTGCCGCTCGACGTCGGCCTCCGCGCGCCCGGCGAGCGCCGCGCGGGTGGGCTCGTCGACGCTGATGCCGAAGTCGTAGAGCCAGCAGCGCAGCCCGTCGGGGCGCAGGAACTCCGACGCGCGCTCGTCGAGCACCTCCAGCCCGAGCTGCTGCAGCAGCGGCAGCACGGCCGTCAGCGTGGCGGGCCCGCCCGCCAGGTACAGCCCGAAGCGGCGGACACCGTCGGGCCGGGCGGGGTGCAGCCGCACGCCGAAGTCGCCGGGGCCCTGCAGGGCGGCGATGCGCTCCAGGTCGGCGGGGGCGTCGACGGGGTCGACGGCCGCCTTGTACGTCTCCGGCACCCCGGCCAGCAGCGCCGTGACGGGCGACCCCGCCGCGGCCGACACGAGCCGGTCGTCCCACGTGCGGACGGCCTCGGTGAGCTCGTCCTGCAGCGCCTCGACGTCGAGAGGGCCGAACCCGGCCGCGTCCGGCGGGGCGTGGACGGTGAACTGCACCAGCGCCAGCGGGGCCGCGGACACCCGGGCGGTGTGGTCGACCGCGGTGCCGCCGAGCCGGGCGCGCAGCACCTCGGCCATCGCCAGGCGCGAGGACGTCGTGTACCGGTCGCGGGGCAGGTAGACCAGGCAGGACACGAACCGCCGGTACGGGTCGGGGCGCGCGAACAGGCGCACCGCGCGCCGGCCGGACACCGCCAGCACCCCGACCGCCGTGTCGTGCAGCCGCTCCACCCCCGCGCTGAACAGCTCCTCGCGGGGCAGGTCGGAGATGACCTCGAGCATCTGCTGGCCCGAGTAGCTCTCCAGCGGGAACCCGGCGCGGCGGATCGCATCGCGCACCCGCCGCTCTATCACCGGGATGTCGAGCACGCTCTCGTACAGGGCCGGGACGGTGAGCAGGCCGAGGAACCGGTGCTCGCCGACGAGGCGGCCCGCGGCGTCGACGTCGGCGACGGCCACGTAGTAGGGGTGCTCGGGGCGCAGCGGGCTGGCGTCGTTGGCGCGGGTGACGACGAGCAGTTCCGGGTCGCGCGGCGCGCTCTCGACGACGGGCGCGAGCCGGAGCGCGGCCTCGTCGCGGCGCAGCACGCCCAGCCCGGACCCCGGGTCGGGGGTGAGGTGACCGGTGGCGTCCGCGGTGTAGCGGCGGTAGCCGAGGAAGGTGACGTGGCCGTCGGCGAGCCAGCGCAGCAGCCGTGCGACGTCGGAGGGCCGCACGCTCGCCTCGGGCGGGGCCTGCGAGGGCAGCCCGTCGGCGATGCGCCGGGCCGCGGCGAGCATGGCGTCGCCGTCGTCGACGACCTCCCGCACCTGCGCGAGCGCGCTCTGCAGCACCTCGACGAGCTCGTCGTGCGGCAGCGCGGTCGGCGTGAGGTCCAGGTGCACCCAGGACTCGACGACCGTTCCGTCCGGCGGGGCGGCCGGGTCGGTCGTGGCGAGCACCTCGACGAGCCGGCCCTCGGCGTCGCGGCGCACGACGACGATGGGGTGGATGACACGCTGGACGTCCGCCCCGAGCCGCGCGACGGCGGCCAGCAGCGACTGCACGAGGAACGGCATGTCGTCGGTGACGACCTCCACCACCGGCCCGCCGGGCGAGCCGCCCGGCTCGGGGTCGCGCACCCGCACGAGCGGCTCGCCCGGGCGGCGCTGCCCGGCCAGCTGCCGGTGCGAGCGCGCGGCGGCCTCCAGCAGCGGCAGGTGGTCGTCCGGCATCCGGGCCAGATCGGGTGAGTGCCGGACGTACAGCTCCCGCAGGGCCGTCAGGTCGTCGAGGTCCTGCCGGTCGTCCGACGCGGGCTCCGTTGCCCGCTCGCGGGTGGTCACATGCCGCTCCGTGGTCGTGGGGTGGTCGCCCCCGGTGATCATCGCCGTGCGGGCCGGTGGCCCGCGGCCGTCCCCGGCGCGGACCGCGGGATCGCCCCGGCGCCGCCTCACGAGGACGGACCAACCCTAGGCCGTCCCGGCCGCGTTCTCGATCGCACCCTCGCGCCGGGCGGACTCCCGCCGGCCGCACCGCGGGGCTCGCGAGCCGGCGACGGCGCCGCTGCGGCCCGCCGGGGCGCGGAGCGGACCGCGTGTCCGAGCCCCTGGACCAGCGGCGCTGCGGCGCGACCGGGCCGCGCGTGGACGGTCCTCCCGGCGGCGGTCCGCCGGCGGTCGGACGTGGTCAGATCCGGCGGTAGGCGGCGAGGGCGCCGGCGAGCAGGTCGGCCAGCCCCAGTCCCTCCGGGCCCGGCTGGTCGCGGTCGGCGTCGGTCCGGGCGGGGGAGGCGTCGGGCTCGGCGTCCGTCGTGCGGTCGGCGGGCGGTGACGGCGCCCGCCCGTTCGACCCGGTCGTCCCGGCGGGACCCGCGTCGGCGCCGCCCCGCTCGGGCCGCGGGTCCTCGGCGGCCTCCGCGGCGCCGGAGCGCTCGGCGCCCGCGTCCGCTCCCGGCCGGCCGGACGCCCCGCCGTCGCGCGGCGGCTCCCCGGTCGGCGCGGGCGCACCGGCGGTCCCGGGCGGCGCGCCGCCGACGTCCTCGGGCCGCCGGTAGCGCCGCCCCCCGCTGCCCGGGCGGACGACGACGCCGTCCGGCAGGTAGGGCCGGCGGACAGCCTCGGCGCGGGCGGCCGCGTCGTCGGACGCCGACGCGGCTGCGCCGGACGGACCGCCGGACGGCGCGTCGGCCGGGGTCGGCGCGGCGGGGCGCGGGGCCTCGACGGGTCCCGTCCCGAGCGGGTCGGCGGGGTCGATCGGTCCCGTGCCGAGGGGGTCGGCCGGGTCGATGTCCGGCGCGCCGGAGCCGGCGGGCACGGACCCGGCGGCCGGCGCCGCAGGCTCGGGAGCCGCGGACTCGGGAGCCGCGGGCTCGGGAGCCGCTGTCGCGGACGCCGCGGGCGGTGTCACGGACGCGGGGACCGGTGTCGCGCGCGTCGGGGGGGCCGACGCCGGAGCGGCCGCGGGGTCCGACCCGCCGGTGCCGGTGGAGCCCGGTCCCCCGGTGCCCGGGCCGCCGGACGTCCTGGTCGGCCGGACGGAACCCGCCTGCACCCGCTCCGCCCGCCCCTCGGCCGCCTGGTCCGACCGCGCGGAGGTGCGGCGCTGGTCCCGGTCGTCGACCGGGCTCAGAAAGCGGTCCGTCCGCCGGCCGGGGCCGGACGCGGCCGCCCCGCCGACCCGCTGCAGCACCTGCGCGCCCACCACGCCGTCGGTGCCGTGCACGGACGCCCGCAGCAGCGCGCCTCCCAGGGCCGCCGCGGCGGTGATGCCCTCGGCGAGGTCCGGGACCGCGGTGCGGATCCACTCCGACGCCGTGGTCCGGTCGGTGCCGGGCATCACGACGGAGAGCGCGCCGGGCGAGTCCGACCGCATCCGGGCGCCGGCGGGGAGCCTGCCGTCCAGGCGCTCCGCCACGGCCCGCATCGTGGCGGCCGCCTCGCCGTCGGGCAGCCGGTCCGCCCCGCGGGTGAGGTCCAGCACCACGGTGCAGCCCTCCGCCTCCGGCGCGGTGCCGCCGTTCCAGATGCGGTCCAGCTCGGCGAGCGCGGCCGCCAGCCACGGGTCGGTGATCTCCTGCGGTCCGGCCGGGGGCGCGCTCCCGCCACCGGGGCTCGCGGACCCGCCGGTCTCTCGGAGGTCCCGCCCGGCCGGGGCGCGCTGGTCGGCCGGACCGTCGAGGGCCGTCGGGTGCTCGTCCGGCGCGTGCGTCGCGGCGGCGGACCCGGCGGTACCCGTCGCGGGGTCGGCGCCCGGAGCACCCGCCGAGCCGGCGCGCGGTCCGGCCCGGTCTTCCCGGCCGTCGTCGGTCGTGCCGGGCGGGGTGGTCGCCGGGGGCCGCCCCGATCCGGACGCTTCGCGGTCCGACGGGTCGGCGGCGTGACCGCGGCTGGCGGGCGGTGGGGTGTCCCGGCCGTCGCCGGAACGGGCAGCCCCGGCGCGGTCCCGGCCGTCGGAGTCGTGCGGGCCGCGGTCGAAGGGGTCGCGGTCGAGCGCGCCGCGGTCGAGCGCGTCCCGGCCGGCCGCGTCCCGGGCAGCGGACCCGCGGTCGGTGGACCCGGCGGCCCCGCCGGCGGCAGCGGCCGGGACACCGTTCGCCGCGGCACCGCCCGCGGGGGCACCGGCCGCACCGAGCGGGTCCGGACGCCGGTGCCGCGACCGGGTGGCCTCCGGGTCGTCGGTGCCGCCCGCCGCCGGGGTGCGTGCGGAGGCCGCCGGCCGTGCACCGGCGTTGGTCGGCGGGCCGGCCGGGACCCACGACCCGGTGGCCCACGGGCTCGTCCCCGGGTCGGCACCGCGCCGTCCGGGCACGACGGCCGGGAGGACCGCGGTGCGGCCGACGGCGTCGGCGGGACCGTCCGGTCCCTGCTCGTCGGCGGCGGTCGCGGTGTCCCGGGCGACGGCCGGGTCCCGCACGGTGCGGTCCGCGGTGGCGTCGCGCGGGAGGAGGCCGTCGAGATCGGCGAGCGCCGTGCGCAGTCGGGTCGCGCGGGCGCGGTGGCGGCGCTCGGCCAGCACGGCGAGCCGGATCGACTCGAGCGCGTCCTCGAGCCGGCCGTGGGCCTCGTGCAGCTCCCCCAGCGCGACCCGGCAGACGTGCTCGAGGTCGGGGACGTCGGCGGCGGCGGCGTCGCGCGCCGCGCGCTCCAGCTCCTCGCCGGCGTCGGCGTCCGGGTCGGTGGCGAGGACCCGGGCGATGGTGGAGCGCAGGTACGCCAGCTGACGGGTCGGGCGGGTGCGTTCGCCGAGCCGCGCCGCGAGCCCGGCGATGACGTCCCGCGCCTGCGCCCAGCGACGGGCGTCGACGAGCGCGGCGATCCACTCGGCGGCGAGCGCCGCGGCCAGGTGCCCGGACGGCGTGGCGCCGGTGACCCCACCGCGGGTCCGGTCGAGCCGCGTGAGCCCGGCGACGGCGTGGGCGGCGGCCTGCTCCGGCCGGCCCGCCCGGCGGTCGGTCACCGCGGCGACGAGCCGGACGGAGGCGGCCCCGAGCCCGGCCCGCGGGCCCTCGACAGCGGCCCAGGTGTCCTCCGCCCCCGCGAGCTCGTCGCCGGTGCCCGGTCCGGCGCAGCGCGCGACCGCGACGGCGTGGTCGGCGGCCAGCTCGGGATCGTCCCCCGCCACCCCCGGCGCGAGGAGCGCGGCCGCGGCGGCCGCCTCGCCCGCGTCGTGGGCGACGACGGCCAGCTCCACCCGCAGCCGACCGGCGGCGGCGGTGCCGAGCGCGCCGTCGTCCCACCGCCGGACCTCGTCGAGGAGGTCGGCGGCCACGTCCCGGCCGTCGCCGACGCTGTGCACCGCGTGCAGCCGCCAGCCGGCGGCGACGAGCCAACCGTCCCGGTCGGCCAGCGCGTCCGCCTCCTCGACGAGGTGCTCGGTGAGGAGACGCGTCAGGTCGGGCCGGGACCAGCGCAGCGCGACGGCCGCCGCCAGGACGTCGGGCCTCCCCACTCCCCTGGTGGTATCCGGCACGTTCACGTGACCTCCCGAAGTACCGGGAACCCCCGGATGGTCGCTCCGGATGCTCCAGAGGTGGAGAGCGGCTCCCGATCAGTCGCGGGTGAGCTTACGGTGAGTGACCCGGTGCGGGCGCGCGGCATCGGCTCCGAGGCGCTGCACCTTGTTGGCCTCGTAGGCCTCGAAGTTGCCCTCGAACCAGAACCAGGAGGCCGGGTTCTCGTCCGTGCCCTCCCACGCGAGCAGGTGCGTGCAGACGCGGTCGAGGAACCACCGGTCGTGGGAGATCACGACGGCGCAGCCCGGGAACTGCTCCAGCGCGTTCTCCAGCGACGAGAGCGTCTCGACGTCCAGGTCGTTGGTCGGCTCGTCGAGGAGGATCAGGTTGCCCCCCTCCTTGAGCGTGAGCGCCAGGTTGAGCCGGTTGCGCTCGCCGCCGGAGAGCACCCCGGCCGGCTTCTGCTGGTCGGGACCCTTGAACCCGAACGCGGCCACGTAGGCCCGCGACGGCATCTCGACCTGCCCGACGCGGATGTGGTCCAGCCCGTCGGACACGACCTCCCACACGTTCTTCTTCGGGTCGATGCCGCCCCGGTTCTGGTCGACGTAGGACAGCTTCACCGTGTCGCCGACCTTGACCGTGCCGGAGTCGGGCCGCTCCAGCCCGACGATGGTCTTGAACAGCGTCGTCTTGCCCACGCCGTTCGGACCGATGACACCGACGATCCCGTTGCGCGGCAGGGTGAACGAGAGGTCCTTGATCAGGACCCGCCCGTCGAAGCCCTTGTCGAGGTGCTCGACCTCGACCACCACGTTGCCCAGCCGGGGGCCCGGCGGGATCTGGATCTCCTCGAAGTCGAGCTTGCGGTGCCGGTCGGCCTCGGCGGCCATCTCCTCGTAGCGCTGCAGCCGGGCGCGGCTCTTGGCCTGCCGGGCCTTCGCGCCCGACCGGACCCAGGCCAGCTCGTCGGCGAGGCGCTTCGCGAGCTTCGCGTCCTTGCGCCCCTGCACGGCGACCCGCTCGCCCTTCTTCTCCAGGTACGTCGAGTAGTTGCCCTGGTAGCCGATCGCGCGACCGCGGTCCAGCTCCATGATCCACTCAGCGACGTTGTCCAGGAAGTACCGGTCGTGGGTGACTGCGAGGACGGCGCCCGCGTAGGAGGCGAGGTGCTGCTCCAGCCACAGGACGCTCTCGGCGTCGAGGTGGTTGGTCGGCTCGTCGAGCAGCAGCAGGTCGGGCTTGCTCAGCAGGAGCTTGCAGAGCGCGACCCGCCGCCGCTCGCCACCGGACAGCTGCGTGACGGGGGAGTCCGGCGGGGGGCACCGCAGGGCGTCCATCGCCTGCTCGAGCTGCGAGTCCAGCTCCCAGGCGTCGTTGTGGTCGAGGATCTCCTGGAGCTGCCCCATCTCCTCCATGAGCTCGTCGGAATAGTCGGTGGCCATCTGCTCGGCGATCGCGTTGTACCGGTCGAGCTGCTGCTTGATCTCGCCCAGACCCTCCTCCACGTTGCCGAGGACGGTCTTCTCCTCGTTGAGGGGAGGCTCCTGCTGGAGGATGCCGACCGTGGCGCCGGGCGCGAGCATCGCGTCCCCGTTGTTGGGCTGGTCGAGCCCCGCCATGATCTTCAGCACGCTCGACTTCCCCGCGCCGTTCGGCCCGACCACGCCGATCTTCGCGCCGGGCAGGAAGTTCAACGACACGTCGTCGAGGATGACCTTGTCGCCGTGGGCCTTCCGGACCTTCTGCATGCTGTAGATGAACTCCGCCACGTCACGATGGTAGTTCGGGTGGGGTCAGTGCCCGCCGGCCGGTACGGCCCGCAGCGCCACCGCCCGCTCCTCGGGGGTGTCGGCCTCGTCGAACCCGGTCCCGTCGACGGGCTCGTCGAACGGGTCGAGGACGTCGTCGCCGGGCGGATGGAACGCGGTGGCCCCGGGAGCACCGGTGTCCGCTCCCCGGTCGACGGGCCGGTCCGGTCCGTCGCCGCGCCGCGTCCGGGTGAGCCCGGAGACGTGGCAGCGCGCGAGGTCGGGGCCGATGGCGTCGGCGTCGATCTCCTGCACGCTGCGCCGGCCGTTCTCGGTGTCGTAGCTGCTGGTGTAGATCCGTCCGCGCACGATGATCGGGTCGCCGACCCCGAACGTCGCGGCGACGTGCTCGGCGAGCTCGCGCCAGCAGGTGACGCCGATGTAGAAGGTGTCCCCGTCGCTCCACGCACCGGTCGCGCGGTCGATCCGGCGTTCGGTGCAGGCCACCCGGAAGTGGGCGACCGACTGGCCACCGGAGAGGTTGCGGCGGCTGACCGGCGTGATCAGGTTGCCGACCACGGTGATGCTCGTGCCCTTCATGGTGCTTCTCCCTCGTCGAGGATCGTTGCGACGAGGTCGAGCCTGCCGATCCGCCGCCGCCGTCGACAGCGCGTCCCGGAACCTGTGGACCGCGGGAGCGCTGTGTGGACGGGGCGGTACCCGCGCCGGCCGGAGGAGGCCGGGATCGCCAGGGCGCCCTGGAATGCTGCGGAGGGACGCACCCGACGAATGCAAAAAAGTGGGCCCCCGCCAGACGGCGGGGGCCCACAAACAGTTTGATGTCGGCGGCGACCTACTCTCCCACACCCTGACGAGTGCAGTACCATCGGCGCTGGAGGGCTTAGCTTCCGGGTTCGGG